>ENA-OQKH01000178-OQKH01000178.1-human-gut-metagenome-genome-assembly--contig:-NODE-178-length-56808-cov-9.207523_pt1 | contig 56808 bp, 55 predicted proteins | sample MGYA00242645_ERZ504791 | MGnify/ENA primary metagenome ERZ504791 (study PRJEB26092, sample SAMD00036388) | human gut metagenome | host: Homo sapiens | study: EMG produced TPA metagenomics assembly of... | reverse complement strand
GGAAAAGTGCATTCCAGATAGTTTCCCGTTTCAATGTAGTCACGAGAAAAGCGGGAAAAGTCTTTGACGCAGATCAGGTTAATCTCGCCGCGCTTGACCTTCTCCATCATCTGCGTGAACTGAGGACGGTGAAAGTTCGTGCCGGTATAACCGTCATCCGCAAACTCAGACCGCTGACAGTGAGACAGCTCCGGATGATTGTCAAGAAAGCGATTGATGAGCATACGTTGGTTGCCGATGCTGTCACTTTCCGCCTTGCTGCCATAGCCGGTATTTTCATCAGCCATTGAGAGGCGGATGTAGATGCCGATGTTGTATTCCTTGCTCATTTACATCGCCTCCTGTACTTCCTTGATGCTCTGAACGGTCAGAGCGTAAATATCGCCGTATTTCATGACCAGCTCGATTGAGCCGTCCTCATGGACTTTCACAAGCTCTACGGACTCGTCAACCAACTCATGAGAGAGCATCGTTGCACCGCTGACGGATTTCATCAGCGTGAGCCACTTGTTGTCCTCGGACATTGCCTCGGCAAACTTTACCTTCCGCTGAACCGCTTCATCCAACCGCCGTGAAAGATCGACATACTGCTCATCGTAGGCTTTCTTGGCAAAGGCGTATTCCTCTTCATCGAGAATGCCTTCCGTGAAGTCCTCATAGAGCCGAGTACGCTTCTTGGAGATGCCGCTGAGTTTCAGATTCAGGCTTGTGATGAGCGCATTCTGCTGATCGCGGATGCTGCGTTCGCCTTCGCTGTTTCTCAGCTTGGCAAGCAGCTTGTCGTAATTGAGAGCCGCCTTGACTTGAAGCTGGATCGCCGCAAGCACATCGGCTTCGAGTTTGTCCTGCCGCGTATAGTGTGGCGTACAGAGATTGCCGCGCTTGACGGATGAACTGCACTCATAGAAGGCGTACCATGCGCCGTCCTTGCGCTTGTCAACGCGCTTGCGATGGAAATAGAGCTTCCTGCCGCAGTCTGCGCAGACGATTTTGTCTTCAAAGAGATTGATCAGTGTAGCACGGATTTTCTCCGTGCGCTCCATCTTCTCAATCCTTGTCCTTGCAGCAGCGTCGCGCAGCTCTTGTACCTTTTGGAAGTCCTCACGGGAAATAATCGCCTCGTGAGTATTGGGAAAAACAATCCATTCCTCGCGGTCGATATGCTGATTCTTGACGCCCTTGTAGATGGCGTTCAGCGTCCGTCCGAGAACGGTATCTCCGACGTAATGGGGATTATCCAGAATGGTAGTGAGTGAAGACTTGTTCCAAATCTTCTTTGCCGTAGCATTGCCTGTGCGGACGCCGACCTGATACTTCTGAAACTCCGGATTGGGCGCGTTCATTGCATCAAGCCGGTCTGCAATCGCAGGAAGGGACAATCCTTCAATTTTCCATTGGAAAATCTTCTGGACAAGCGGTGCGGTTTCTTCATCGAAAACCATATTGCTGTGTTCTTCATCCCAGCGATAACCATACGGGAGATTGCGCTTCTTGAACTCTCCACTTTCCATCTGTGCTTTGAGCGCAGTAGAAACCTTGCGGGAGATGTCCTTCGAGTAAAGGGTGTTGATCATGTTTTGCAGAGGGATGATGAGGCTTTCGCCGGAGCCGTCCGTATCAAAGTTGTCGTAGTTCTCTTTGATAGCGATAAACCGAAGCCCGATCTGCGGAAAAACCCGTTCCAGATAGGTTCCAGCCTCGATGTAGTCACGCCCGAACCGGCTGAGATCACGAACTACAAGGCACTTGATCCTGCCGGTGCGGATGTCGTTCATCAGCCGGTTGAACTCCGGTCTATCAAAAACCGTTCCTGTTCGTCCGTTGTCCACATAGGTATCTATCAGATTCAGGTAGGGACGCTCTGCAATGTAGGACTTGCAAATCTCAATCTGATTTGCGATGACATCCACCTTTTCGGACTTGCCGCTGTTTTCAACGGAAAGACGGGCATAGATGGCTGTTGAGAAGACCTCGGAAGAAACAGGTTCGATAACCGGCTCTTCGACTGCAATTTGTTTTCTGCTTTTTCTTGCCATTTGCTCATCCCTCCTTTATACGGCAATATCCAGTTCGTCGGCATAGCCGAGAATGTATTCAAGCGTCTGCTGGTATTCGTCCCTATATTTGAAGACGATTTCGATTGCATGGTTTTCGTGAATCAGGATGCGGTCAACCAACGACATCAGCACACGGCGGTTCAGCTCTTCGACGTTTTCATACTGCTTGAAAAGCGTCACCCAGTTTCGTTCAGTCGTACCGGTTGTCACCGTCTGCTTCATTTCTTTTTTAACCCGCAGAAGCGCGTCCTGCTTGCCCTCAATGATTTTGGTGTAGCTGTTGCGGAACTCGAAGTATTCCGATTTATCAATGACGCCGCCGATGAAGTTCTCGTAAAGCCCCAGCTTGAGCTTTTGATACCGCTCGATCTCTTCCTCGATTTTGGCAATCTGGGCTTCGTAATTGAAAGCCTTACGGCTCTGAGACGGAAGCCGCTCTATCATCGCAAGCGCGTGTTCGAGATTGATTACAAGCTCGATCTGATCATGAATAGCACGGAAGACCTTCTCTTCAACCTCTTTTGCGGCGATGCTATGCGGGCTGCACGTCCGGCTGTGCTTATTGGTGGAGCAGACGTAGTAGATATACTTTTTCGTCTTCGACGGGACGGTCTTGCGGATCATTGGCTGCTGACAGTCTCCGCAGAACAGGAAGCCGGAAAACAGATGCGCTTCGTCCTGATCGGGCGAACAGCGCATATCCCGCTGCATCATGACCTTGACAGCCATGAAGTCCTCGTAGGACACAAGAGCTTCATGCGCATTTTCTACCTTGACCCACTCGGATTCATCCTTGCTTTTCACAACGCGGACTTTGTAGTTGGGAGTGCCGCGCTTGCCTTGCGCCAGAACGCCGATATAAACCTCGTTGGTGAGAATACGCTGGACGGCTTTGTATGTCCATTTTGCGGTATCGCCGGTTTTGAAGACGGTATCAAACTTCACACCGGCGGAATGCTTGTATTCCATTGGGGACAGAACGCCCATCTGGTTCAGACGCTTTGCAATGCGCCCAATGGAGAAGCCGTCCTTGTACATGGAAAAGATCATCTGCACATATTCGCTGACCGCTTCATCCACGATGAGCTGGTTTTTGTTCTCCGGCGATTTCATGTAGCCGTAAGGGGCGAACGAACCGACGAACTCACCGCTCTTCTGCTTGACTTCCAGACTGCTTCGGATTTTCATGGAGATGTCCTTGCAGTAAGAATCGTTAATCAAGTTTTTGAACGGGATAACAAAGGAGTCGGACTGCGGATCACCGGTCAGACTGTCATACGCATCATTGATTGCGATGAAGCGTATGCCGAGCTGCGGGAATATCTTCTCAATGTAACGTCCGCCGTCGATGTAGTTTCTTGAGAAGCGGCTGAGATCCTTGACCACAATGCAGTCAAGCGCACCCTTGCGGATTGCCTCTTCCAGCTTTTTGAACTGAGGACGATTGAAGGAAACGCCGCTGTAACCGTCATCCACAAACGGCTCACAGACAAGCTCCAAATCCTCATGTCTTGCGATATAGTCCTCGCAGATGGCTCTCTGGCTGGCGATGGAGTTGCTTTCTACTTTGTCTCCATCCTCACGGGACAGACGGCAGTAGATCGCCGTTCGGTAAACCTTGTCTGGCATAAAAATAACCTCCGTTTTTCTGTTTGGTGTGGTACATCAAATCAGAAAGACGAAGGCTTGCTTCAACTCTTATGAAGAGGAACACGAAAACGCCACATGACCATCAAGGCAAGCGGCTTAATCCGTATTCTTCTTTTTTTGACCGATTAAATTATACCACAGGCTCAATCGCTTGTCCATAGAACCGGGCGAAAAGATTCAGACTGTTCACAAATCAAAGACCTCTCAGATAGTGTTCCAGACAATCTTCCATTGTCGTGTCCGTCTCGGCGAAGCTGATCTTCACCACTGTCTTCCCGTCCAGATAACAATAGGGATTTCTGATCTGCTTGATGAACTCCCTCAGCCTTTCCTCTCGCGGTGCCGCAGGATCAAGCCGGATGCTGCTTCTTTGAACGAGTGTGCTTCGGTCAACCGTTTTCGGGCTGACGCTTTTCATTGTTTCAATGCCCATCATATTCTAAGCACCTCCTGTTTCGTGGAAATATTCAGGACAAAAGGATGTGGCAGAGCATCTTGTGAAGACACTCTGCCACATAGTTTTCATCCTGAAACTATATAGTAAGTTTCTTTTGGGTTTGTTTCGTTGTCCGGCATATTTGCAGCTCGCGCCCCTGCCAGAAGAACTTTGCAGTTCCGGGAATGCTGCGGACTACCAACGGTTAATCGGTATCATGGGACTCTCACCCCTCCGAGGATCGCTCCGAGCCGCCCCTTCAAAGAAAAGACGGAAGTATCATTATACCCGGCATCTGCATCGTCGCAAGCAGCCGCACCACACGGCTGTTATAGCTCTCCGGAGGTCGCTCACTCCCTTTCGGGAGGTCTTGGCGTCGGAAGCTGTGTTGCTTCGCAGAAGCGGAAAGATCCGCAGCACTGAACTATTCAGTTTTCAAGGAGCAGTGAAGTGGTCTGATTGACCCTTTCACTTTACAACGGACATCTTTTTGCCGTTTGTTGAGTACCGCTCAAAAAATTCTTTGAAATTTTTTCTGCACCGCTGCTTTGAGGTCAAATGCAGCTCTGATGCCGATGCCTTTCATTCGGGCAAACTCTCGAAGAGTCAGTCCTTCACGGGTCATCGCAAGATACAATTCGCGCTGCTTCTCGGTCAGAATGGAAAGAAGCTCCTTCTCTTTGAGGGCGGTGATCAGTTCCTCCATGCAGTCGCGGGAGTCTGCCAGCCATGCAGCGGACTTCACATCGTCCTCCGGCATAGCGTCAAGGGACAGCACGGTATCAGAAATTTTCTCTGCGCCGTCCTCATCCTCAGAGGTGTTGTCAGAGCCATACGAGCGTCTGATCCGCTTTTCCTCCGCGCGAAGGATTCTCATAACCTTGCGGTCAACCTCGGAAACTTCGCCGGTTCGTTTCACGCGAACCATGCACTTGCCGGCCTCCGTAGTCCAGAGGTCGTAATCGAACGCGATAGGGGTTTTAGGGATTTTCATTGTTCATCCTTTCCGCTGCGCGGGAGCAGCGGGAAGGGTGAAGACAGAAAAAGAGCCGCATGACGGTGAGGTTTGAATCCCATGCCGATAAAACAGAGTAATTACACTCTGTCTCATGCGGCATTAGGATGACTTCACCTATCAGGCGGCTCCACAGCTCAGCTATGACATATATTTTATTTTAGAACAGAGGCTTGTCCTCTGGTTCTTACTTGGTACGCGGTCGCAGTCTTCTCATATTCAGCACATCAAAGACTGTGATCCGCCCGCATTTCTTGCACTTTGATTCTACATGACCTCTCGTGTCTTCGTAGACAGCAATGGCATTATGCTGACAATAGGGACATTTCAGGTATCGGGGCTTCTGCTGGGAAATGGCAACTCTTGCCCTGCGGATTTTTTCGATCAGCTCCGGCGTCGGTTCCTGAACCCGAATGGATGCTCTCTTCATTACCACACCTCCAATGGGTCAACATACTCACTGAATGGACGATCTACCATGTAGCCGAGCTGACGAAGGCGGATAGACGCCGTTGTCTTGGAGACACCGAACAACCGGCAGAAAAGGCGCAGCGTTAAGTGATCACCATACGAATACCTCCCCTCGTAATTGATCAGCGGCGTTTCTGCAAACCGACGCATTGCCAGGTCAACCTCTCTTTGAGGAAGCAGGATCGCCGCACCCAAGACATTTGCTTGCCACTCGTTCCAGTCCTCGCGGGTTTTCAGCTCTCGCGGCGTATAGGCTGTCCGTGCGGAATATTTCATTTCGCAGGACGCCTTTACCTCTTCCGATTCCAGTTGGAAGAGAATCTGATGGGCGCACTCGTGGGCAAGGGTAAATCTGCGCTTGGCGCAGAGCCGCTGCACGTTTCCGGATCGAATGAAGCTCTCGTCCAAGATGACCTGATTACGCTTCAAAGCCAGTGTGCGCGTAATACCAAGTTCCGTGATCTTGTACTCAGTGTCGGCATAGGCAGTGACACCGCAGATGCTTCCGTCCGGCGAGAGACGGGCGAATGATACGCGAAGACCGAGATAGTTCTTTGCAAACTGATCAATGGGTGTTGGCAAAGCTGATCGGTCGGGCTTGTCAGCCTCATCCCCGAAAAAGAACCGGTTGAAGTCCTTCGTTGTTGAGGCTGCAATTTCTTCAAGTTGGCGCTGGGATAAAATCATGAGCAGTTGTCCTCCTTTGCTTCGACGAACCACTTGTCTCCTTCGTGGAAAAGAAATGACTCCTTTCCGCGAATCTGAACTGTGTAACGGATGCCTCCGCCCCCAACCTTTTTGGATGTGGCGCGGCATTTGTATAGAATCTGGTCGATTTGAAAGATTACACCGTTGTCCCACCAGATAAGGCGAGGAAGGATTGCCCCCTCCTTGTCCACATCCAGCGTAACCGGGACGTATGCTTTTCTGTACTGTGTAGCCATTTCCGTTTTTCTCACTCCTGTTCCCTCATACCGGTGTATGCCGGTACGGATGATCTTCGGCAGCATAAATGCCTGTCCATTTGAACTGCTCAAAAGATGTAACTTTTTCGTGTACAACTACTCATGCCCCTTGACAGGATGAGCAATTCAAGATATACTATGAGTAGTTGGATTGCTCAGTCATTATTATACGCACTTCAAGTGCCTTTGTCAATAGACTTGCGCAATTTGATGTCGCAAACTTTTTGTGAACAGGAGTGATTACCAAAATGACGTTTGGAGAGAAATTCAAGGCTGAACGGGAGAAGCGGAAGCTGACCCAGCAGGAAGTAGCCGATGCACTGGGGATCAACAGGCGTATGATTACCCGGTACGAGAACGGCATTTCCTTTCCCCGTACCAAGGACGCTTACAGAAAAATCGCGGAATACTTCAAGGTGGATGTGAACTATCTGCTGACCGAGGACGAAGAGTTTGTGGTTCAGGCATCCGAGCAGTACGGCTCCCGTGGCATGAAACAGGCAAAGGACCTAATTGAAGGGATGTCCGGCTTGTTTGCGGGCGGTACGCTGTCTGAGCAGGACAAGGATGCGGTGATGAAGGCGTTGCAGGATATATATTGGGAATCCAAAGCCCGGAATGTTGAGAAATACACGCCGAAGAAATACAAGAAGACCGGTACGGACTCAGAGGAATAACTGTCTGCGTCTCGGTTTCTTGACGGATTTACTTTGACTGTTTTCAACATGAAAGGGGTGAAGGTCCCGTGATAATTCGCTCCGAGGAAATATACAAAAAGGCGAACAGTATTGTCAAAAGCTGTGGAACAAGAGATACCTTGAAGATTGCCCGTGAGCTGGGCATTCATCTCCATTTTCTTGACAATCTGAACGATCTGCTCGGAATGTACACCTACCGCCATAAAGAGCGGCATATTCTTCTGAACTCCAACATGGAGTATCTGATCATGCAAATGGTTTGCGGTCACGAGATCGGGCATGATACCTTTCACCGTGATCTTGCCAAAGGAAACGAACCGCTCCCGGAGTTCGTGCTGTTCGATATGCGCACAAAACACGAATATGAGGCGAATGCGTTTGCCTCACACCTGATCATTGACGATGATGAGCTGATTGACCTGATGAAGCAGGACTACGATGTGGTGCAGCTCTCGGCTGCAATGGGAACAAACATCAACCTGATGCTGATCAAGCTCAACGAACTGAACCGCATGGGCTGGCAGCTCAACTTGCCTTATGTACCGCACTCTGACTTCCTGAAAAATGTCAGACCGGAGGGGTGAATGAGGATGAAGGATAGTAATTAGATGAACAACGACGACTATAAAGAAGCCCTTTTCTATGCCGCTTCCATCTTTAACGAACGCTTGGGGGCAGAGTTCAGTGAGGACAACCTTGTACTGCGCTGCTTTCAGACGGAAAACCAGCAGGAAGTCTTTGAGCAGTTCTGCAAGCAGTATTTCCCTGACCGGCTGGAAGACCGCTATACAGAGGACGGCTATTTTGACTTTCACGCCTCTGCCTTCATCGGCAAAGAAGACGGCGTTGACGGAATCCTGCTGCGGACAGACATAGCGCGTCATCCGGCAGTGTTAAAACACATTCTTCTGCATGAGCTGGCGCATATCTTCTGCATCCGCAACGAGCTTGACGGAGATAACTTCTATGAGCAATACTGTATGGACGATACCATCAGCCGCGAAGAGGACGGAACCATTAACGCCGGTTATGCGGTCTGGCGGGAACTGATTGCGGAGCTGATTGCATTTGAACTGGATGACAACTGTGATATGGTTCCGCTCCGACGCAAGAAAGACCTACTCAGCTATTACGAAGGAGAACTCCTGACCGGCAACGGGAAAATGGGCATCAGCATGATTCTCTGCGAGGCGATGACCAGTGCTGAGGGCGAAGCGTCCATGACATGGGACGCTGCCAAAAGCAAGTTTGCACGGTTCAAGCCCTTTGATGATCCACTGTACAGGGACTTGCTGGAACTGGTCTTCACACACATTAGAGAATGCTTTATCGAGATTGACCGCGACTTTATTTATGAAATTGGAGTTTTGTATCTAAGCATTGCCGCACAAGCGATGATTGCGTCCCTAAAGAACAGATTTCAGGAAGAATAGACAGACCGATAGAGAGAAAGGACGGGCAATGATATGAAATATAAGCTGTTTCGCTCCCCCGGTGATCTGGACAAGGCGGTCCGGAAGCACGAACTGGTTGCCGTGGAGACCGGCAAAAGCATTGATGATGTGGCAGACGCGCTTATCCGTGATGTTCGGGATGATCTTGCGGAAATGCCGGAGTATGCGCACTGTGAAACCGCTGCGTATGCACCGGAACCAATTCAGGAGCATCGCCGCGTAAGACGTTATCAGTATGAGATGATGGGTGTTGTTTACCCGCAGTATGCGGAGAAGAACATCCTGATTGATTATGGCGTGATTGAAGAGGCAGAGTAATGTCAGAGCGAGATGTCGGACAACTGCATAGTGCCGATGACTTGATTGCCGCTGTTGAGCAATACGGCTTTCTGCCCTTCTTTCGGAATGAGATTCACGGCTTCTCCATCGAGGAACTTTGTCCACCTGAGTTATGGTTTGCGGATGATGTAGATGGTCCGTGGGAATGGAAAGGTCCGGCTGCGCGGAGCGGCAAATGTCTCTACGGCAAACTTTTCAACAAGAAAGCTGGATTTGTGAGTCGGGAGTGGATTCCGGACTTTGCGAACTTCCGGCGTGACGGCTATGACTTTGACGCCCGTTGGGATGACGGCTTGGCGTCCTACAAGGACAAGGAGCTTTATGAAGCCATAGACGGTGAAGGCGGGATGCTTTCCAAACGGCTGAAAGAGGCTCTGAACTACCGCAAGGGCGGCAACACCGGTTTTGAGACGTGCATCACGCGGCTGCAAATGCAGAGCTATGTCTGCATCGCGGATTTCGTCTATATGCAGGACAGATACGGAAGACCTTATGGCTGGGGTGTCGCAGAGTATGCGACGCCGGAAGAACTTTTCGGGTACGACCTTATCACATCTGCCTATCAGCGAGACCCGCAGGAATCCAAAGAACGCATTCTAAAACATCTGCAATCACGTCTGCCTAACGCGACCGAAATGCAGCTTGAGAAAATCATAAAGGGGTAACGCAATGGACGATATTATCTTTGAGAAGGATTACCGGGAAACCGAGTCTGCCGAATACGATAAATGGTGCGATGAGGTGTTTGACCGCGCAGTTAATTGTGGTATGCTGAAAGCGTACTCCGAAGCAATGGACAAGATACCAAAGATCATTGTACCGGAGGACAAGAAGAACTACGAGTATCTTCTGGAACGCTGTGATGCGTTTGTCAAGCAACACCGCGGGTATATCAAGGGAATCGTGGACTATCATCGTTGGCACGCGGAAATCAATATGTTTCTTCCGTTTGCGGAGTTCGATGACTCAGAAGACCTTGCATTTTTGAAAGAAATTGCAGAAAAATCGCAAACCGTCTGCTTCTCCCCGGATGAAGAAGGTGGCATTCGCGTTCATATTTTTATCAACTACTTTGAAGAATTGATGTCAGCCGAACACAAGTCATACATCGAATACGATGCTATTATGCAGGACAAGAAACTATCTGAGTTACTTGGCATACCGGAGCTTTCTGACGAGGAAAAAGAACTCGCCCTGAAAATGAAGGGCATACTTGACCGCATTGATGAGGAAACAAGGATTGACCGTACCACGGCTTTTCGAGCCGTGCTTGATAAGATGACAAAAGAGCCGGAAGAAAACTGGTCGCTTCATTATATGGCAACATTGCTGGAAGCTCTGCTATACTTCATGCTGAATGAAGGAAATGAAAAGATTGATGAGGAAGAACACAATGAGTAATAAACTTGTAGCATATTTTTCTGCGTCCGGCGTGACCGCAAAGGTTGCCGAGACGCTGGCAGAGGCAATCGGCGCGGACATCTTTGAGATTGAGCCGAAGGTGCCTTATACGGAAGCTGATCTGAACTGGATGAACAAGAACGCCCGCAGCACGATTGAGATGAACGATCCTGCCTCCCGTCCTGAGATTGCCGCGAAGCGGGACAACATGGCGGACTACGACACAATTTTTGTGGGCTTCCCGATCTGGTGGTACGTTGCGCCGACGATTATCAATACGTTTCTTGAGAGTTATGATCTGACCGGCAAGACGATCATCCCGTTTGCAACCTCCGGCGGAAGCGGCATTGGCAAGACGAACGAACGCCTTGCGCCGAGCTGCAAAGGCGCAAAGCTGATGGACGGCAAGGTTTTCAAGGGCAGCGTCGGACATCAGGAGTTTGCGGCGTGGGTTGAAGAACTTGGACTTTAAGGGGCAGACAAATCGGATTTATAGGGGGAAATTAGACACATGGCTGTCGGATTCAAAGTTGCGTTCTTTTGCTATCAAATAGGAAATGGAGATTTTCTACACTCCTTTTTCTCAACAGTTTCTTATAATTTAGAAAACGGGAAATGGGGTAGCAGATTCCCAACGCTTATGAATGAGCTATATCAAGGAACATTGGATAAAGATAACGTCGAAACAGCCATAGTGGAACTGAAAAAGATTCAGTTAGAACTCCAAGCGTTTAGTCCGGATAAGGTGGTTTGGGATATTGACGATTTGTCTAAGCAACCGCCTTGGGGCAAAAATATCAGCAATGATATTACCAACCTATCTAATTACTTTGTGACAAGCGATGGAGAAGACTTCATCACGATATTTTTCAACGCCTTGGAAAAAGCAAAAAAATTGCAAATGGATTTGACTATTGAGAGCGTATAAGGAGAGCGCAGATAGATTCCAGTTTAACGAACAGGAGATGATGAACGCATGAAAATCCTACATGAACTCTCTTGGCTATGGGAAACGCTGGGCATTGCACTTGTGGCTGCGGCTGTCTGCATGGCTTGCGCCGCGCTGATCTGCAAGGCAGCGAAGAAGAAACTCAGCAAAAAGGTATTGGCTGTCATAGGTGCTGCGGCATTTGTAGGGGCAATTCTGGCGATCATTCTGATCGCCCGGACACCGATGCCGCTTTGACAGAATAGGAGAAAGTGATAATGGTTGTTCTTACCGAGCAAATAGAGATTCCGGCTTCCTATGAAAAAATGGAGGCATGGACTGCCAACTTTGAGGAAGAGTTTGTGATATGGAGTCCCTACCACATCGAATGCAATCTCTATAACGGAAACTATAACGCAGGAAGCAAGATCCGCTTCCGCGAGATCGTCATGGGGCTGGACTACGATGTGACCGGCACAATTACGGAATACGAACAGGATGAGAACCACTTCCGCATTGTATTCCGGAGCGACAAGAAAACGGCGTTCATCACCTTTGAAGGGAAAAGAACCAAAACAGGATGCCATTTCTCTCACACCGAGGCTTTCGGCATGACCACGCCGGTAATTGGGGCGATCATGAACTTCCTGATCTTCAAGGTGTTTTTCAGGAAAAAGGCAAACTGGCAGCTTATCCGGGATGATATGATTCTGGATAACAGGTATTTATATGACATTCTGACCGAAGGAAAATACCCGGAAAGAATCCCGCTGGACAAACTGCTGACCGGCGCGAAGTAACCGAATGGGAGGGCTTGATCATGCCGCTTCAAATCGTCAGAAATGACATCACAAAAATGAAGGTGGACGCCATCGTCAACGCTGCCAACGAGTCGCTGCTGGGTGGCGGCGGTGTGGACGGCTGCATTCATCGTGCTGCAGGACCGGAACTGCTGGCGGAATGTGAAACGCTCCACGGCTGCAAAACCGGGAGCGCAAAAATCACGAAGGGCTACAAGCTGCCCTGCAAATATGTCATTCACGCAGTCGGTCCGCGCTGGTATGACGGGCGGCACGGTGAGTGCGAACTGCTGATCTCCTGCTATCGGACATCGCTCATGCTGGCGAAGGAATACGGATGCGAATCGATTGCGTTCCCGCTGATTTCCTCCGGCATTTTCGGCTATCCAAAGGATCAAGCCCTCAAGGTTGCGATTGACACCATCAGCAGTTTCCTTCTTGAAAACGAAATGACGGTGTACATCGTTATTTTCGACCGCAAAGCCTATCAGATCAGCGGCAAGCTATTTGCCGACATTGCTTCATACATAGATGATCGCTATGTAGACGAGCATACCGATAGTCGTTCCGAGCGTCTGCGCAGAATGAGTGCCTTCCGGATGGAAGACCCCATGCCTTGCGAGTCATCCGTTTGTGATGAAGCTATCGAAAAGCTCACAGCTCCTATGGCAGTCAGCTCCGAAAAAGCAGCTACCCTTGATGACGCACTGGGACAGATCGATGAGAGCTTTTCGGAGATGCTTCTGCGGAAGATTGACGAGCGCGGCATGACGGACTCGCAGTGCTACAAGAAGGCAAATATTGACCGGAAGCTCTTCTCGAAGATCCGCTCGGACAAGTCCTACAAGCCTTCCAAGCCCACCGTCATTGCATTTGCCATTGCCCTTGAGCTGCCGCTTGTAGAAATGAAGGATATGCTCATGAAGGCGGGCTTTGCACTCTCCCACTCCAACAAGTTTGACATCATCGTGGAGTATTTCGTGGAGCATGGGAACTATAACGTCTTTGAGATCAACGAGGCTCTGTTTGCCTTTGACCAGAGCTTGATAGGAGCATAATCTGACTATGAAGGAGGCTTAGAAGATGAAACAACACACCTATATCGCAATCGACCTGAAATCTTTCTACGCCTCCGTGGAGTGCCGGGAGCGCGGCTTAGATCCTCTGGACACAAACCTCGTTGTTGCAGATGAGAGCCGGACGGATAAGACCATCTGCCTTGCCGTTACTCCCTCTCTCAAGAGCTACGGCATCTCCGGACGCGGGCGGCTATTTGAAGTCAAACAGCGCGTGAAGGAAGCAAATGCCGGACGGCAGCACGACGCACCGGGACGCAGACTGGACGGCACATCGCACTTCTTCTCGGAGCTGCAAGCAAACCCGTCTCTGTCGATTGACTTCATCATCGCGCCGCCTCGGATGGCGTACTACATGGAGTACAGCACCCGCATCTATCAGGTTTATCTCAAGTATATTGCCCCGGAAGATATTGTGGTCTACTCCATCGACGAGGTGTTCATGGACGTGACGGACTACCTGAATACCTACAAGCTCTCAGCACATGACCTCGCCATGAAGATCATCCTCGACGTGCTTGAGACAACCGGCATCACGGCAACCGCTGGGATTGGGACGAATCTCTTTCTCTGCAAGGTGGCAATGGACATTGTGGCGAAACACATCCCCGCCGACAAAAACGGCGTCCGCATTGCGGAGCTGGATGAAATGAAGTTCCGGCGTGAGCTTTGGGCGCACCAGCCTCTCACGGATTTCTGGCGCGTGGGTCGAGGTATTGCGAAAAAACTTGAGCAGAACGGGATGTTCACAATGGGCGATGTTGCCCTCTGTTCAGAGCGGAATGAGGACTTGCTTTATAAGCTGTTCGGCAAGAATGCGGAATTGCTCATCGACCATGCGTGGGGCTGGGAACCGACCACCATTGAAGCAATCAAGGCGTACCGCCCCAGCTCCAACAGCCTCAGCTCCGGTCAGGTTTTGCACTGCCCCTATGAGGCAGATAAAGCGAAGCTCGTCATCCGCGAGATGACGGACTTGCTTGTGCTGGACTTGGTGGACAAGGGGCTTGTTACCGACCAGATGGTTCTCACAGTCGGCTACGACATTGAGAACCTGACCGATCCGGCACGACGGGCAAAGTATCACGGCGCGGTTGAGACAGATCATTATGGGAGGCAGATTCCGAAACAGGCGCACGGCTCTATCAATCTCGACGGTCACACATCATCTACTCGCAAAATAATGTGTGCTGTGTCAGAACTCTTCGACCGGATCGTGGATAAGAATCTGCTCGTCCGCCGTATGTATGTTGTGGCAAATCACGTCCTGCCGGAAGCGGACGCGCCGAAGAAAAATGACGGGGTTGTCCAGCTCGACCTCTTTACCGACTATGCCGCCGAAGAGGAAAAGCAGAAAGCCGAAGATGCCGCTTTGGAGCGTGAGCGGAAGATACAAGCCGCCACGCTTGCCATCAAGAAGAAGTATGGAAAGAACGCCATCCTCAAGGCAATGAATCTTGAAGAAGGTGCAACCGCGAAAGACCGCAATGCGCAGATTGGAGGGCATAAGGCGTGAACGGAAAATACGACGAGATCATGGGACTTCCTCACCACGTTTCCAAAACGCGACCACAAATGCCGATGTCAGATCGTGCAGCGCAGTTTGCGCCCTTTGCCGCCCTCACCGGCTATGATTCTGCAATCAAGGAAACCGGACGTCTGACCGACGAAAGGATTGAGCTTGATGAGGGAGCCTTGACCGCTTTGAACATGAGGTATCAGCTCCTCATGGATGCCCTTGATGAAGAGCCGGAGGTTGAAATAACCTACTTCAAACCTGATGAGCGCAAAGCTGGCGGTGCGTATGTAACTGCAACCGGCGCAGTCATAAAGGTTGATGACTTTGAGCGCCTGATTACCATGCAGGACGGCACGAAGATTCCGATGGATGACATCCTAAGCATTGACGGAGAGCTGTTCTTGTCCTTAGAATAATGTCGCTTGCCATGCGACCAAATGAAGTGAATACCGAAGTACAATATGACTGTAAGGTGAGACACCAAGCAGTCATATTTTTATATACGGAGGTACAAAACATGAGAAAGAACTTGACGGAGATCGTATTCATCCTTGATCGCAGCGGCTCTATGAGCGGACTGGAAACAGACACCATCGGAGGATTCAACTCCATGATTGAAAAGCAGAAAAAAGAGAATGGCGAGGCATTGATCTCTACCGTTCTCTTTGACAACGTGAGCGAGGTTATCCATGACCGTGTGCCGGTTCAGAAGGTGGAGCCGATGACCGACAGGGACTATTCCGTTCGCGGCTGCACCGCGCTTCTGGATGCTATCGGCGGAGCGATTCATCACATTGGGAATGTCCATAAGTACGCAAGAAAAGAGGATGTCCCTGAACACACACTGTTCGTCATCACAACGGATGGCATGGAGAATGCAAGCCGCCGTTATGACAGCGAGAAGGTCAAGAAGATGATTGAACGACAGAATGAAAAGTACGGCTGGGAGTTTCTTTTCCTCGGTGCAAACATTGATGCAGTTGAGACGGCAAAGCATTTTGGAATTGGAGCAGATCGAGCGGTCAATTACCACTCTGACCGCGAGGGAACGCAACTCAACTATGAAGTTCTGAGCGAAGCGGTTTCCGCTGTCCGATGCAGCGTACCGCTGGGTACGAATTGGAAAAAACGTATTGATGAGGACTTCAATTCCAGAAAGGACGGAAGAAAGTAATGAGAACAATCACCGTAAAAGGGACAGGCAATGTCTCCGCAAGACCGGATTACATCATCCTATCCCTGAACATTGAAGTCTTATCTGAAACCTATGACCGCGCAATGTCGGAAGCTGCCGAGAGAATCGAAAGACTGCAAGGTGCCGCAGTCCGCGTTGGGTATCGCAAGGAAGACCTGAAAACCACGAGCTTTGATGTCCAGACAAGGTTCGAGAATGTCAAGGATCGGCAAGGAAATTACAAGCGAGAGTTTGCCGGATATGCTTGCAGCTATCGCTTGAAACTTGCCTTTGACTTTGACAGCAAGCAGCTTGCAAAGGTCATTTCTGCGATTGCGGATTGTGGGGCGCAACCAGAACTCAGCATTGCGTTCACCGTGAAAAACCCGGCAAGAGTCAGCGAAGAGCTGCTGATCAATGCGACGGAGAACGCCAGGGCAAAGGCGGAGATTCTTTGCAAAGCATCAGGCAGTACGCTTGGACAGTTGCTCAACATCGACTACAACTGGGGCGAACTCAATGTTTTTTCCAGAACAAGCTACGATGTTGAAGACTGCATTCAGCCTCTCATGGCGATGAGCAAGTGCGCCGCACCTGAGATTGAGCCGGTTGATATTGATGTGACAGACACAGTGGCTTTCACATGGGAAATCCAATGATTTTTTGACTTTTTTGAAATCCGGTACTCAACAAACGCCCTTTTTGTGTCCGTTGTAAAGTGAAGGGACATTTCACGGAGGAATCTTCGGGGAATACGATTTTGGGAGATTAGCAAGCAAATCCGGTGAGTACCCACCGGAGAAAAATCAGTTAAGGAGACCCTGCCCTTAACATCAGATTTTTGCTTGTTGGGATAGTCCCAAACCCTTCTAATCTTTACGACGGAGGGCGCAGCATGGTACGAAGAACACGAGACATTCAGAAGAAGATTTGGCTGACACCACAGGAAGAACGGACGATTGCAAAGAAGATGGAGATGATCGGCACGGAGAACTTCGGTGCGTATGCAAGGAAGATGCTGATCGACGGCTACATCATCGTTGTGGACTACACGGAGCAGAAAAAGCTCGCCGCCGAAATCAACAAGATCGGTGTGAACATCAATACCGTCTGCCGCAGGATCAACTCGACGGGACGATTCTATCAGGACGATATTGACGAGCTGAAAGAAAAGATGGACGCGGTATGGCAGTTACTAAAATCAAAGCAATCCGAGGAACTTTGAGCAAGGCAATCGCGTACATTCTGAATCCCGAAAAGACAGACGAGAAGCTGCTGGTCTCGTCCTACGGCTGTGCCAGCGAGACCGCAGCGCGGGAATTTGAATGGACGCGGAAAATAGCCGAGCAAAAAGGGATGAATCCGGTCAGGATCATAGCCCGTCATGTGATCCAGTCCTTTGAAATCGGAGAGGTCACACCGGAGCTTGCCCACGAGATCGGCAAGCAGTTTGCAGATGAAATCCTCGGAGGAAAATATGAGTATGTGCTGACCACTCACATTGACAAAGACCATGTTCATAACCATCTGATTTTCAATGCGGTTGACTTTGTGGACTACCACGCATACAAGAGCTACAAGCGGATTTACTATGATATGCGTGAGGTCAGCGACCGGCTCTGTAAGGAAAACGGTCTCTCTGTTATCCCTCCCTCTCAGAACAAGGGCATGGGCTACAAGGAGTACACCGAAGCCAAACGCGGCACGAGTTGGAAGCAAAAGCTCAAGCAGACCATCGACCGGCTTGTTATCACAGCGAAGGACTACGATGACTTTCTGCGGCTTATGCAGGAAGCCGGTTATGAAATCAAGACCGGCAAATACATCTCCTTCCGTGCTGAAGGTCAGGAGCGATTTACCCGATCTAAAACCATCGGGGAAAACTACACGGAGGAACGCATCAAGGAGCGGATTGCCGGACGGACGCCCCGAAGAAGTCAGAGACAGACCGTACCGAAAGGCATCTCTCTCATCGGAGATATTCAGGAGCGGATCAGGCTCATCGACAGCAAGGGTTACGAGCATAAAGCAAAGCTCACGATCCTCAAGGAAGCGGCACGGACACTCAACTATCTCACGGAAAACAACTTGCTCCAATACGCCGATCTTGAGAAGAAGGTCGAGGATGTTCACAGCTCCTATGACCGTACCGGCAAGGAATTGAAAGGTGTTGAAGCGCGACTGCGGGAAGTCCAGCCGCTTATCAAGAACATCTCCAATTATCAGCGTCTCAAGCCTGTGTATGATGCCTTTCAGAGAGCGAAAGACAAGCCGAGCTTCAAAGCAAAGCACGAAGCCGAGCTTGTGATTTTTGAGGCGGCGCGGAGTACATTGCTTGCCATGCAGGGAGATGAAAAACTGCCGAGCTTGAAGACGCTGCAAGCGGAACAGCAGCGACTTCTTGAAGAGCAGCAGCGGCTCTATGATGAACGTGCGAAGCTCAAAAAAGAAGTAAAGCAAATAGAGACGATCAAGTCTAATGTTGATACGTTTCTCGCTCCTTCTGTTGACCATGACCGTGATCATCTGCGCAGCACACAGCGCGAATAATCTCTTCAAAAGCAGGGCATCTCCTGTTGACCGGAGATGCCCTTCATCCTTGAGAGAAGGTTCGAGAAGTTGAAACTTTTTCTTTAATTTCTGCATCAACGGATTGCTTTTGAGAATGAAATCCAGTATAATATTATAAGCGATGTTGAATGCAAGCAAGCGAAAGGATGGTTGCCGTGCGCATAAGCTATAAGAAACTATGGATGCTTCTTCTGGAACGCGACATAAAGAAGGCTTCTCTACGACATGAAGTAGGGCTGTCTGCCGGAACATGGACAAAACTGAATAAGGGGGAAGAAGTGTCCCTCTCTATTTTGCTGCGCATTTGTGATTACTTGAACTGTGACATCGGAGATATATGTGAGGCTGTGCGAACGGACAAGAACTGAGTCCGGTTTTTCGTACAGCTCTTTTTGTAAAATAGGTTAGATAAATACACAGGGAGGATTTTGATATGGCACGAGCCGCATCGGCACCGAAGAAGGAGATTTCTATGGAGGAAGCTCTGTGGAAGTCCGCAGATAAACTCCGTGGTTCTGTCGAGCCAGCAGAATATAAACACGTCGTTCTCAGTCTCTTCTTTTTGAAGTTTGCCAGCGATAAGTTTGAGGCACAAAGGAAAGCTATTTCTGAAAAATACGGTGAGAAGTTTGTTGACAATGTTGCCTTCTATACGAAGGACAATGTATTCTTCCTGCCTGAGATCAGCCGTTGGTCTTTCATCATGGAGAATGCGAAACAGGATGACATTGCGCTGAAAATCGACACCGCCCTCTATACGATTGAGAAAGCGAATCCCGCACTGAAAGGCGCACTGCCGGACAACTACTACTCACGTCTTCACATCGACACAGCAAAGCTGGCATCACTGCTGGACGAGATTGATAAGATCAACACCGGCGATAAAGAGAATGACATTATCGGGCGGGTCTACGAATACTTCCTGAGCAAGTTTGCTCTTGCGGAAGGCAAGGGCAAGGGCGAGTTCTATACGCCGAAGTGTATTGTCAATTTGATTGCAGAAATGATTGAACCGTATGATGGCATTCTGTACGACCCTTGCTGCGGTTCTGGCGGTATGTTCGTGCAGTCAATGAAGTTCGTGGAGGCACATCACGGCAACAAGAAGAAGGTCTCTATCTATGGTCAGGAATATACAAACACGACGTACAAGCTGTGCAAAATGAATCTGGCTATTCGCGGCATCTCTGCAAACCTCGGAGAAATGGCAGCGAACACATTCACCAATGACCAGCACAAGGACCTCAAGGCAGATTATATTATGGCAAACCCGCCTTTTAATCAGAAAGAATGGCGTGGTGATAATGAGCTGATTGATGATCCGCGCTGGGACGGCTATGAAGTTCCGCCCACGAGTAACGCGAACTATGGCTGGATTCTGAATATCGTTTCAAAGCTATCCCAGAATGGTGTTGCCGGTTTCCTGCTTGCAAACGGCGCACTATCTGACGATGGTACAGAGTTAAAAATCCGCCGTCAGCTCATCGAGAACAATCTCGTCGAAGCAATCATCATCCTTCCCCGCAACCTCTTCTACACAACCGACATCAGCGTTACGCTTTGGATTCTGAACAAGAATAAAAAGGCTCGTGTGGTTGAAGAAAACGGCGAGGTAAAACGCTTCCGCAACCGTGAGCGCGAGATCCTTTTCATGGACTTGCGGCAAATGGGAAGCCCTTATGAAAAGAAGTATATTGAACTGACAGAAGAAGACCGTGCGAAGGTCACGAGCGTCTACCACGCATGGCAGCAGGAAGGCTATGAAGAATCTTATCAGAATGTGCCTGAGTTTTGTTACAGCGCATCCTTCGATGAGGTTGCAGAGAAGGGATTTACCCTTGTTCCGAGCCGTTACATCGAGTTTGTAAACCGTGATGAGAACATTGACTTTGATACGAAAATGAAGACGCTGCAAAGGGAGCTTCGTGATCTGCTTGTTGCAGAAGAGAAGTCGAAGGCTGACCTGTTGACCGTGTTTAAGGAGCTGGGCTATGAAATCGAATTATGATCCTCTTGGTAAACACATTCGGCTTGTTGATTATCGAAACTCCGAGGAAGTCACCAGCACTGTTCTTGGCATAAGCATCGACAAAGAGTTTATGCCTTCCGTCGCAAATGTAATTGGCACAGATTTGAGTCGGTATAAACTGATCAGCAAGGGGCTATTTGCCTGTAACCCAATGCACGTTGGACGCGATGAACGTCTTCCGATTGCGCTCTATGAGAAAGACAGCCCTGCAATAGTTTCTCCGGCGTATTTCATGTTTGAGATTATTGACCGCGATGTCTTAAACGAAGAGTATTTGATGATGTGGTTTCGTAGACCGGAGTTTGACCGTGAGTGCTGGTTCATGACGGACGGCAGTGTTCGAGGCGGAATTACATGGGACGATCTTTGCCGTATAAAGCTCCCTGTTCCCTCCTATGCGAGACAATGTGAGATCGTCGAGTCCTACCGTGCAATTACCGACCGCATTGCTTTGAAGAGAGCGGAAAATGATAATTTAGCGGCTTGAAAAGTCATGGAGCATTAAGTGCGGTAGCAGAAGTTCGCGAGCAGCCCCTAATTTCTCAATTTCAAAGCCTACGCTAAAAATCTCTTTGTATATTGGCTCAAGCATTGCGTTAAACCTTTTGGCAATATCAATCGGAGGGATTTGAATTTTCTCTTCGGAAACAAATGCAGCAAAGTTAAAGTTCTTTAGTCCGGTTGAACTATTCTCATAATTGAACATAACTCCATTTCGATAGAGATATGTCCAATATTGAAAGAAGAAATACAGATATTCAGAGCGAACATTCATGACACGGCAGAAGTTCGAGCAGATTAGCTCTTCCTTGTGGTATGCAAGAACAGCATCAGGGATCAGAGCAACCCGTCCGGTTGCTTGAACAGGACTTCCACCGGATATTTCTACGACAATATTGTCCGCCGTGATTCTTTTTGAAGAAAGGTTTTTGGGGAGAATATACCTCGTCGGTGCTGCTGAAATACTTCCAAGGTTCAGAGCAGGAATATCTGTACCTCTAATGCAAGTAACTTTGCTCGTATAATTGCCTTTAGGCTGCTCCTGCCCCCAATCTCCACCAACAGTTTCTTTGATAAGCTGCGAGAATGTGCCGGTATCACACTTTTCAGCAATGCTCGTTGAGAAAAACATTTTACAAAAGAGTGCATTGGCGGTTTCCGCTAAATTATCATTTACCGTCCATTACTCTCACCAGTGGCGAGAGTTTTACCCTAAGAACTGCCACTGAAAAGTCGTTCTCTGAGAATAAACAAAGGAGATACGACAATGAAAAAACAACTGATTCAAGAAGTGCAGCGTCAGATGCTTCCGTTTCTGAACAACGCACAGTTAAAACAACTTCAAAGCGTCCTTGAAGGGGTGCTGAGTGGCGTAGAGCTAAGTTACAGCGCGGGCATGGTAGAAAGCGCAAAGGTCGACACGGTTGTCTGTTTCATCAACGCAAAACGCATTGAAGGCTGCTCAGAAAAAACCTTGAGCTATTACCGTCAGACCATTGTGTCAATGCTATCCGGCATTGACAAAGAGCCACAAGAGATCGTAACTGAGGACTTGCGAAAGTACCTAACAGAGTATCAGACAAACCGTAAGTCAAGCAAGGTCACGATAGATAATATCCGCCGCATCCTGTCCAGCTACTTTTCGTGGCTTGAGGATGAGGACTACATCGTGAAAAGTCCGGTACGCCGGATTCACAAAGTAAAAACGGCAAAGGTGATCAAGGAAACCTACACCGATGAGGCATTGGAAATCATGCGGGACAACTGCTGCAATGTCCGCGATCTTGCGATGATAGACCTTCTTGCGTCCTCTGGAATGCGTGTTGGTGAGATGGTTGCCCTTAACCGTGATGACATCAACTTCAATGAACGGGAATGCGTTGTTTTCGGAAAAGGAAGTAAGGAACGGATCGTTTATTTCGATGCTAGGACAAAAATCCATCTCCAAAACTATCTGGAAAGCCGCACAGACACCTGTTCAGCGTTGCTTGTCTCGCTGACCGCACCGCATGACCGTTTGCAAATCGGCGGTGTAGAAAGACGGCTTCGAGAACTTGGAAAAAGGCTAAATTTGCCTCGTGTCCATCCACATAAGTTCCGAAGAACATTGGCAACATCAGCCATAGACAAAGGAATGCCCATAGAGCAAGTCCAGCAGCTCTTAGGACATCAGAAAATCGACACGACTATGCACTACGCTATGGTCAAACAGCAAAATGTCAAGCTGGCACACAGAAAATACATAGGGTGAGGTGTCACAATGAAAGAAGGATATAGGTTGCTTGGAGATTTCATTCAGCCGGTTGACGAACGAAACAGGGATTTGAGAGTTGATTATTTGCTTGGTGTCAGCATCAGCAAGCAATTTATTCCCTCCATTGCGAATATTGTTGGAACAGACTTGTCGAACTATAAGATTATTCGTACTGGGCAATTTGCATACGGCCCTGTTACGTCTCGGAATGGCGAAAAGATTTCAATTGCCCTTTTACGAGATAAGGACTGCATTATTTCAAGTTCATATACCGTGTTTGAGGTTGTGAATAAGAATGAGCTTGATCCAGAATACCTTATGCTTTGGTTTAGCAGACCGGAGTTTGATCGCTACGCCAGATATATGTCTCACGGAAGTGTTAGAGAAATCTTTGACTGGGATGAACTTTGCAAAGTGGAACTGCCTGTTCCCTCTATTGATAAGCAACGTAGCATTGTGAGGGCGTATCAGACCATCACAGAACGTATCGAACTAAAGCGGCGGTTAAATGATAATTTAGCGGCTTGAAAAGTCATGGAGCATTAAGTGCGGTAGCAGAAGTTCGCGAGCAGCCCCTAATTTCTCAATTTCAAAGCCTACGCTAAAAATCTCTTTGTATATTGGCTCAAGCATTGCGTTAAACCTTTTGGCAATATCAATCGGAGGGATTTGAATTTTCTCTTCGGAAACAAATGCAGCAAAGTTAAAGTTCTTTAGTCCGGTTGAACTATTCTCATAATTGAACATAACTCCATTTCGATAGAGATATGTCCAATATTGAAAGAAGAAATACAGATATTCAGAGCGAACATTCATGACACGGCAGAAGTTCGAGCAGATTAGCTCTTCCTTGTGGTATGCAAGAACAGCATCAGGGATCAGAGCAACCCGTCCGGTTGCTTGAACAGGACTTCCACCGGATATTTCTACGACAATATTGTCCGCCGTGATTCTTTTTGAAGAAAGGTTTTTGGGGAGAATATACCTCGTCGGTGCTGCTGAAATACTTCCAAGGTTCAGAGCAGGAATATCTGTACCTCTAATGCAAGTAACTTTGCTCGTATAATTGCCTTTAGGCTGCTCCTGCCCCCAATCTCCACCAACAGTTTCTTTGATAAGCTGCGAGAATGTGCCGGTATCACACTTTTCAGCAATGCTCGTTGAGAAAAACATTTTACAAAAGAGTGCATTGGCGGTTTCCGCTAAATTATCATTTTCCTACGAAGGGAGGGATGAAAATGGACAAGGAAACATTGATCAGGATTGCCGAAGAACTTTACCAAGGAGCTTTCGACGCAAAAGCCTACTATCTGATCATGCAGCAGTATCGGAAGAACCAACGTAATTATGCCGAAGAGATGAAGGTTTCGCCAGCATTCTACCATACAGTCTATGATGCTCTGATGAAAGCCTGTTTCATGGAGATTGCCAAACTGTATGATAACTCGAATGGTGTCGTGTCCATTGGAACCCTCCTTGTTAAATGCGAGGGAAATCAAGACCTTTTCCCGAAGTACAGAGAAACTTTGACGGTGGATCATGACGGAACAACCTTTTTCTACCCGATCCCATATCAGCACCAACTCAAGCCGCAAGAGGAATGCTTTTTTAAGGACCGGGTTGAGGCAGATAGAAAACTCTTCGCCGTGTTTGATATTCCTGATGCGGACAATGTTCCTGTTCGGGTGGATTTGACTTTTTCAGAATTTTTAGACCTATATCAGAAGCGGTTCAATGGACTGAGCAAAAAGAGAGATAACATCCGAATGCAGAGAAACAAACTCTACGCCCACAACGATGAGAAGCGCATCGTGAACAGTGAGAACCTTCCGGATCGTTATCCTATTTCCTATCCGGACGTTCAGGAAATGATAGACTTTGCGCTTGATTGTACGGGCTTGATTCTTGGTATTCTCACAGATGTAAACCGCGCAAAGCAATACTCAAATATAGATGACTGGGAAGGTACACTCATGCTGGCACGTCTGGGTTTGAAGTATCAGGAGTACGACTTCCAGCAAAGTGAAAAAGCTTTTGAAGCAGAAATGCAGAGGCAGTTAGGGGGAAATGATAATGGCGAACTTCAATGAGCATTCTCTTGAAATGTCCATCATGGATTTGTTTCAAGATGAAGGGTATATCTATTTGAATGGTGAGCAGATCCACCGCGAACGCTCTGAGGTTCTGCTTATCGACGATCTGCGGAAATACCTCCTGAACAGGTATGCCTCAGAGGGACTTACCGCAAGCGAGGTTGATAGCATTATCCTTCGCCTGAGGTCTATTTCCGGCACGATCTACGAAGCAAACAAAGCAGTCTGCAAAATGGTTTGTGACGGCTTCATCTTCAACCGCGAAGATCACACAAAGAAAGACCTTTACATTGAGTTGATTGACTTTGATGAGCCAGAGAAAAACGTGTTCAAGATCGTCAACCAATTTGAAATTGAAGGCATCAACAACCAGCTACGCATACCGGACGGGATTGTATTCATCAACGGCATTCCAGTTGTTGTGCTTGAGTTCAAGAGCGCAGTCAAAGAAAACACAACGATCATGGACGCCTATACTCAGCTTACCGTGCGTTATCGCCGTGATATTCCTGAACTCTTCAAGTATAACGCCTTCATCGTCATAAGCGATGGTGCAAATAATAAATACGGTTCCTTCTTCTCCCCGTATGACTTCTTCTATGCGTGGAGAAAGATTGAAGCTGACGATAAGGAATTGGACGGCATCAATTCCCTTGTAACTATGGTGAGCGGACTGTTCCGCAAAGAACGGCTTTTGGCAGTCATCAAGGATTTTGTCTATTTCCCTGATAGCTCGGACAAAGACCTCAAAATCGTCTGCCGCTATCCTCAGTATTTTGCTGCGGTCAAGCTGTTTGAGAATATCAAGGCACATCTCAGACCGGAGGGGGACGGCAAGGGCGGCACATACTTCGGCGCGACAGGCTGTGGAAAAAGCTATACTATGCTCTTCCTCACAAGAATGCTTATGAAGAGTACCTTCTTCCATAGCCCTACAATCCTGATTATTACCGACCGAACGGATTTGGATGACCAGCTCTCAAAGCAGTTTGTAGCATCCAAGAAGTACATTGGTGACGAAACCGTTGTGAGCATTGATTCCCGCGAAAAGCTGCGTCAGGAACTTCAAGGCAGGACAAGCGGTGGGGTGTACATGACCACCATCCAAAAGTTCACCGAGGACTTGGAGCTTCTGACGGATAGAGCGAATGTGATCTGCATATCCGATGAAGCACACCGTAGTCAGATAAACCTCGATCAGAAAGTCAAGGTCACTGCCGAAGGTGTAGAGCGAAGCTATGGATTCGCAAAGTACCTACACGATTCTCTCCCCAATGCTACCTATGTCGGTTTCACCGGCACGCCCGTAGATGGCACGATTGAAGTCTTCGGTCCGGTTGTCGATGCCTACACAATGACAGAGGCGGTTAAAGACGGTATCACAGTCAACCTTGTCTACGACGGACGCGCTGCACGGGTCACTCTTGATCAGGCAAAGGTTCGGGAAATTGAAGATTATTATGACCGCTGTGCTGTTGAAGGCGCAAATGAGCATCAGATTGAGGAAAGCCAGAAGGCGGTTGCTCATATTGATGCGATCATCGGTGATCCTGACCGACTTCACGCAGTTGCGGAGGACTTCATTAACCACTATGAGACCCGCGTTGCCGAAGGAGCTACCGTTGCAGGAAAAGCAATGTTTGTCTGCTCTAATCGCAAGATTGCATACGCTTTTTATCAGATTATAGTTGGAATGAGACCGGAATGGGCAGAGAAAAAGGTCTGCCCTGACGGGGTTGAGCTGACAGAAAAAGAGAAAAAGGAACTCAAGCCCATCGAAAAGATCAAGCTCATCATGACGCGAAATAAAGATGATGAGCCTGAGCTTTATGAAATGCTGGGAACGAAAGATGATCGCAAGGAGTTTGACCGTCAGTTTAAGAACGTTAAATCAAACTTCAAAATTGCCATCGTTGTTGATATGTGGCTTACCGGCTTCGACGTACCGGCACTCGACACAATCTACATCGACAAGCCCATCCAGCAGCACAGCCTTATCCAGACGATTTCCCGCGTCAACCGCGTCTATACCGGAAAGGACAAGGGCTTGATCGTGGACTACATCGGCATTAAGAAAAACATGAATCTCGCCCTCAAGAAATACACCAACTTCGAGAGCGATGAGTTTGAAGGCGTCGAGCAGTCTATCACGATTGTTAAAGACCAGCTCGATGTCTTGGCTCAGATGTTCCACAACTTCAATAGCACGGATTACTTCAACGGCTCACCGAAAGAGCAGCTTGCTTGCCTCAATCGGGCTGTTGAGTATGTACAGCTCACGGAAGATTTGGAAACTCGCTTTATGGCGGCAGTCAAACGCATGAAACAAGCGTTCAACCTATGCAGTTCAAGTGAGGCTATCTCTGATAAAGAAAAGGACTATCTGCACTTCTACTGTGCTGTGCGCTCTATTCTTTTCAAACTCACAAAGGGTGATGCCCCTGACATTTCACAAATGAATGCCCGTGTCCGCGAACTTCTTGAAGGTGCAATTCAATCTGATGGTATAGAGGAACTGTTTGAGACGGGAAAGCACATCTCTGTTGATATTTTCAGTGACGAGTATCTGGATAAGATCAATGCAATCCAACTTCCAAACACAAAGATAAAGGTGTTGCAGAGGCTTCTTTCTCAAGCGATTGATGAGTATAAAAAAGTCAACCGTATCATGGGCATGGAGTTCTCTGACCGTCTCAAGCGGGTTGTTGATGAGTACAACAATCGCCGTCGTGATGAGGCTTTTGCTAATGAAGTTCTTGACGATGTGGCGGAGCAGCTTGCGAAGCTCCTTGAAGAACTCAAAAAGGAAAAAGACTCCTTCAAGGGCATGGGAATTGACTACGAGGAAAAAGCCTTTTATGACATTCTCGAGGCGGTTGCCAAGAAGTATGAGTTCGAGTACCCGGACGATAAGATGATTGAATTGTCAAAGCGGATTAAGATTATTGTCGATGACAAAGCTAAATACACCGACTGGTCTACCCGTGATGACATTAAGGCAAATCTGCAAGTTGACCTCATACTGCTACTGGATGAATTTGACTATCCCCCCGTAACCATTGATGATGTCTACAAGGAGGTTCTGGAACAAGCTGAAAACTTCAAAAAGTACGCTCAATAACCCACGTTCCATCGAAAGGAGTAGATCATGGGCAATTCAGTCATGTTGAATGGCGTCGAATATACCGGAGAGCAGATTGCTTATAAAGACAGCACCTATGAGCTTGTGTCAAAGGTAGCATATCTGATCGGCGTCCCGCTCCGTATTTTCCAAAATGAACACGAGCCGCCGAAGATAGAGATATACGACCGGCTTGAGCAGGATAAAAATGCCCGCATCATCCGAAATCTATGCATCATCCGCACCGCCATTGAGCGCAATTACCGGAAAATAAATGACATCATGCGGATGGAATACCGTGGGCTTCTTTCGATGCCTGAGATCCTTCCGATGTCCAGTATGCAGCAGCTTTCAAATGACGGAATCAGCTTTATCAAAAAGTCGAGTACAAAGCTCTGCCACCACATTATCGAGATCAACCGGCTGATTTCAGACCGCATTAACAACTGCAAAAGCCTCTTTCCAATCTGGATTAACTGGGCGTACATAAAAGAGCTGTTCATTATGCCAAACGGCTTGACAGAGGACGGAACGAAAGATGCTGCGGACATCTATTACGCAAGTCTCTCCTACTACCCCTATCAAATGTACATCAACTGGGTACCGATGGACGAGGGCAATGTCCTCTATAATGATAAGAAGTTTGCTACCCTGCTTTATCAATGGCATTGCGACGCCTTCACGGAATACAGTAAAGTCTCCGATGCAGGGGCTTTTGTAAAAAACAATATCTACGACTTCATAGATGACAGCGAGAAAACCGTATTGGTAGTGGACTGCGAAAACTCTGACCCGTACAAGCTGTGCGCCACGCTCAAAAACCTTGATTATGAAGTCATGCAGAAAATTACGGCGATCATTCTCTTTGATGACGTACATACTGCTACGGCATGGCGCATTCTCGAAAACTACACCCGCATCCCCGTTGAACATATCATGATTGAGCGGATCAAGCAGAACAAATCACTGGTAGACATCAAGCTCACCGCAAGAGCCTGTCAGGAACACTACCAGAAGCAAGTGGATTCCTTCGTCATCGTCTCAAGCGATTCCGACTACTGGGGGCTTATCTCTTCCTTGCCGGACGCCAGATTCCTTGTCATGATAGAGCGGGAAAAATGCGGACCGGATATGAAAGCGGCACTTGCAGAATCAGGGATATTCTACTGCTATCTGGATGACTTCTACTCCGGCAACAGCGAGGACATCAAGAAAAACGCACTATTCAAGGAGATGTACCGCTGGATTGACAACTCCGTTCACCTGAATGTCAACGATATGTTTGATGCAGCTCTGCGAAACACGAGGATCGAAATGTCGCCCGCAGAGCGGCGGCAGTTCTATGAGAAGCACATCAGGCACATGACGCTGACCATCGACGAGAACGGAAACGTCAGCATTGAACTGAAACGCGGATAGCCTTGGTTTCTATTCCGGGAGGAATGTGGATGGACAACAGATTCTATTTTGGATTCAATACATCGGAGGAACGGAAAAAGCGCAGAAAGGCAGAGCTGTACTCCATGAGTGAGCAAGTCAGCACCTTCTTTTGGGATGAAGCCCCGCAGCATGGATTGGAAATGCGTGAGGGGCAGCAGGATATGTCTTTTGAGATTGTGGACGCCCTCATAAACGATCAGCATTTTGCGATTGAAGCTGGCGTGGGCATTGGAAAGTCCTTTGGCTATCTTGTGCCGGTGCTGCTGTACAGCAAACGCATGAACAAGCCGGTTATCATCGCAACCTCGACCATTGCGCTTCAAGAGCAGCTCTGGCGCGATGTCCACGCGGTAATGCCCCTTCTTGGGCTGAACAGAGATGTCATCCTCGCAAAAGGACAGACCCATTATCTCTGCAACAAACGCGCAGATGAGTATATGTGTGACCCGAAGGCTGACCCACCGGACGCGCTCAAAGAAGGAATCCAGCAGGGGTATGAGGAACGCAAGGATTTCCCGGAGGTTTTGCCGCAAGGCGTCTGGGACAAGGTAAATGTGCAGCGGTTCAGCATGAAGAATTGCGGCTCCTGTGAAAAGAAGTGCAAGTATTACAAAGTCCGCGCAGCATTAAAGTTTACGGATGGAGTGGTACTGTGCAATCAGGATTTTCTAACCCAGCATCTCATGAAACTCCGGCGCGGTCAGGAAGGGCTGATTAACGCCGCCGCTGATCTGCTTGTCGTGGATGAAGCACACAACTTGGATGATAAGGTGCGGAGTGCCACAACGGAGCGTTTCGGGCAAGGTATGCTCTTTGGAATGATTAAGAGCGCATTCTATGAGCTGCGATCCTTTGACCAGAGCAGTGTGTCAGGTGAAAAGCGAGAGGCAGAGAGCGCAATCATCGCCTTATATAACTGCCTGAAAGCACAAGTCCAAAAGCAGATCAACGAGGCAGAGCAGAATATGCGCTACGCTGACCGCTTTTTCTTCGACAACAATGGCAGTGCGATTGAACTGCTTACCGAGATGAACGCCGCCATACACAACCTTTCGTCCAGCATTCAGATTTATTCCAGCATGGATTTCAGAAACAACCGTTCCTTTGCTGCCTCTGATGATTTGGATGCCGTCAGCGAGTCCCTTTCAGAGCTTCTTGACCGGATAGATGATATGTTGATCTGGATTGAGCAGCACGGCAGCAACACGGAACTCGTCTATTGCCCTAAAAACACAAAAGAAATTGTGAGCCGCCTATACTTCAATGGTGATGAAAGAACCATCTTGACCTCTGCCACGCTGACGAACGCCACGAGCGGGTCTCTGGAAGAACAGTATTCTTACTTTATCAGCAATACCGGCTTTCCCGCTGGTGATCGCGGCTGCTTATCCGAGCCAAAGCCTTCCCCATATCCATACGATGAACACGCCATGATCTACTATTGCGACGATCTCCCGCACCCGACCAGAGAACATGAAGCCTTCATTGAAAAGGGCGTGGAGCGGCTGCTTGAGATCCTGAACATTTCCAATGGAAAGGCACTCGTGCTGTTTACGGCAAAGACCGACATGGAAGAGGTCTACTCCATTCTCAGTAAGAAAAATCTTCCGTACAAAATCCTGATACAGCAGCCGGGATCGTCGCAGGACAAGGTGCTGCTTGAGTTTAAGGAAGATACGAACTCCGTGCTTCTGGGGACGGGTGCATATTGGGAAGGTATCAGCATTGAAGGAAAAAGCCTTTCCAATGTCATCATTTTCCGGCTTCCGTTCCCTGTCCCCGATCCAATTATCGAGTATAAGTGTTCCGTCGCAAAGGACGCTCTGATGGATGTCCGCGTTCCCGAAATGATTATCAAGCTCAAGCAAGGTATCGGGCGATTGATCCGCAATTTCACAGACACCGGCATTGTCTGCATTATCGACCGAAGACTGCGGGATGAGCCGCCGGAACGCTATCATGACATTACATGGGACTCCCTGCCTATCAAAAATCGGACAAGCAGTTTGGGCGAACTTAGGAAGTTTTACGAAGGTCTGCCCTCAGCCAAGGAATGATGATACAAACGGCAGTCTCTTCGGAAACATAGAGCAGACCCCAAAAAACGACAATCAGAAAACGGAGGTGTATCATGTTGTACAATGAAAATCTGCACGAAGAAGAACAACATCTGATCCAGCAGATTGCCGAGCAAACAGAGAGAGGTAAAATCGGCTGGGAACTGACGGAGTATAATCCGCTGTCATTTCTGAATGAGGACAAGATAGACAAAAACCCAGCAGTAATCTGTCAGTCCTTCTCCTTTGAAGCGATCATCGGCGGCTCCCGTTTCGAGCTTGATGTCATGGAGAATATTGATGTGCCGTCCGGTATGGGAGACTACACCATAACCTTGACGCGGGATGAAACCGAAAATTATCTTAAAATTGAGGATGCACTTTCCTTTGACTGTGACCGCTATGAATGCACACCGGAGGAAGTGGCAGAGCGATTTGCGGACAGCCCCATTGTCCGCCTCTGCAACGCCATCATTCCCGCCACGCTTGGGCAGGAGGATTTAGAAGAGGTCTTCACATGGGCAAGGTTTTTCAACGAGACTGGCATTTCTGCAAAGCTGATGAATCATCCTCTGACCAAGCTCTGTGAAAAGCTGTTCGACGAACACCGTCTGATGGACTTCCATCGCTGCGTCTTGGATGTGGACTATCGAAAGCTGCTCCTAAATGAACTGGCTCATAACTAAGACACGGAAAAACGCCCCCGACACTGTGCCAGACGCACAGTGTCGGGGGCGTTCCCGTTTCCAGCGATTTAATTTTCTCCCGACAAGGGACTGTTCATAAGGTGGCACTTTTCATTTTGCGAAGCCGTGAAAACTCAGTGCATTCCGTGGAAAAGCTCACGGGACAGCATAAGCCGTACACGTTTCCAATAATCACCGAGTAGTGCAATGTGTATTCACTATCGGGAAATACTTCACGGTTTTCACAACGCTTGATTCAGGAGTGGGATTTTTGCCTTATTCCCGCGTGACATCAAGGGCAACCGGATTGATGACGATGATGGTCTTGCCCTTTTTGTGGGCATATCTCACGGTATTCCCGGTACCGCTGGGGCATCCATTCCATACTGCGAGAATATAATCGGCGTGATCGACCATGTACCGATTTCTCTTGTCCATGCAGTCCGGCGTGTACTCCCGTTGCAGCATGGTCTCCTTGTCACACTTTGCCGCGATATTATAATACCGTTCCCGTGAAGCCACAGACCATTTGATCGCTTGTGTCTCACAAGGGATTGCGCTTTCCAGAGTAATGTGAGGGTATTTTGATTTCAAATCGAGTACAATTTCCGCAGCGTACATATCGACGCCAAGAGCCATGCCGGTAATAAAATGCGTGACGCCCTCGTTCTCGATGAGTGCTACAATCTGATCCCGCATAACAGATTTCAAAGAAGTACAACGCTTATCGGATTCATCAAAGCCGAACGGAAGACTCTGCGGTCTATGACCGGTAAACGCACAAGTCTTGCCTTGAACGGATTGCTTTTCAGATTCTTGAGCAGACTTTCTAAACTCAATAATGCGCGACATGACACCCCTTCTTTCACTCTTTTGGTAGGTAACTCCATTCTATCACCCTCATCACGGACAGTCAACGCATTGTCGTTAGTAAAATCAACGACGGCATACCGTGGATAATGACACCGCCGTTAGGTACACTAAATGCAAAGGTGGTGAGGCTATGCGAGAGAAGAAGGACATCAATATTGAAATCGGCGGCAATATTCAAGTGGCAAGAGAACAGGCGGGCTATACGCAGGACACGCTCTCAGAAATGCTTGGCATGACGCCGAATCACCTGAGTGCTATTGAGCGTGGTGCTTCCGGTATCTCTCTTGAAGCCTTGCAGCGCCTTTGCCGTTTGCTCGGCGTCAGTGCGGACCGAATTATCTTTGGGACTGACGAGCCAGAAGCGGAAGCCCTTGCGCTTGCCAGACGTATTTCGGATATAAAGCCGGAATACCGGCAACAGGTTCAAGAGCTGCTGTCCGCAATTTTGAATATGTCATAAAAAAAGAGCCTCTACCGATACCCAAACCGGGCATCGACAGAGGCTCTTGGTTCGTTTTCCGGGCATTCAAACAAGTGCCGAAATCGACACTTATTTCCGCGCTAAAGATGAAACCACGCAGGGAATACAATCACTTAGGTTGGTCAGTTTGCGCCGCTCTGGGGCTTGCAATCACAGGCTTTTTCGACCCCTAACTGTCTACATTGCGATGCCTTGCGGGAGAAGTGCGGACAGGCGATGAGATCCGCACGGAAACTCTGCTTGCAGCTATGGACGCAGCGGACACAGAAGCGGTTATACTTCCGGCGTCCGCTGTCTCCGATAAAGAACGACCACTCCTGCCGCCATTTCTGACTTCTGCTCACAGCTCAATCTCTCCTTTGTGCTTTTGGGGAGGGCAGCATTCCTTCTGCTTTTCAGCCTTTGCGGACTTGAGCCTTTCCATGATGGAGGACTTTTCGCCGGTTTCGGGGGCTTTGACCGCTGCGGTCTTGTCCTCCTTCGGACCGTTGTTGATGATCCCGTCAATCATGCCGTAGTCATCCTCCATCGACATCTCTGCCGCCTTGAGGTAGTTTTCCTTCTCAAGTGCCGCCATCCAGCTTTCCTTGCTGACACCAAGCATTCCGCCCTTTGCCGCATGATCGGCAATCTCTTTGGCATCTACGCACAAGCCCTCGGTGTTATCGGAATAGAGACGGTAAACCTCGCAGCCCTTCTCCAAAGCCTTCTCAGCCGCCTCCTGACCGGCGGGAAGGACGCCAGCCCATGCGTAGCCGTAGTCCTTCATATCCTGAACGGAGAGCGCAGGATCGGGCATCTCCGGCACTTCCTTGACCTCAAGGTCGAGAAGGCGGAGCGTGTCATCGTCAAAGCCGTTGTAGACATCATCAAGGACGAGCTTGCCGCGCTCATCGACGATGATGCAAGCCGCCTCATCGCCGTAGGTGTCATGCTCCATCAAATAAAAGCTGTGACCGCCGACCTCATGCTGCTCAATGGTGTGCCACGTCCCGATGTGACCGGCAACCGCCAGACCGGAGGTATCGGCGTTCATCTCAAAGTCCTTCTGCTCGGTAGCTTCCTGCTTCTGCTGCTCCTTCGAGATCATGGGGATCGCAACAATCTTATCGCCCAGCTTTGCAAACTGCTCCGGCACATTGAAGTGGTCAGCGAACTTCTGCATCTGCTCTACGGTCAGAGAACCGAAGCTGTCATCCGTCAAGCCGACCACCATGAATGTTCCGGCAACAACATCGTAGATGTCACCGTCCTCATCACGCAGAGCGCGGTTCAGGGGCAGACCTTCCAGCTTGCCTTCCTCGTTGCAGACTAAGGCAACCGGGTCTTCGTAGGGATAAATTGCCTCGATGCAGCCGCCGACCTCATGCTGCAAGGACTCCAGCCCGGAGTCAATCTCCTTCACATAAGGCTCCTTTCCCGGCTCAACGACGAGAACAGCGATGGTGCTGTCACGCTCGGCGTCTTCCCCTGAGCCGGTGATCCGGTATTCGTCGGGAATATCGTCCAGCTCACCGTTAAACTGTCTGTCCCAGCGTTCGCTTGCGACGCGGACATAGCCTTCATCGGTGAAGCGTCCCTGTTCATCATAAGCGATGTCGTGACCATAGCGTTCATAGTCGATGTAGTCTGCCAGAGGACCGAGATCCTTTTCGGAGTAGATACCGGCTTCGTTGGCATAGTAATAGCCGAGGTCATATTCGTCGTTGATACCGGGCATGATGTCGTAGCAGTCCAGATTGAACGTCAGGTTGATGAGATCGTCGATGTCGCTGACCTCATCGCAGCCAGCCTCCATAATGGCAACGAGCTTTTCCTGATCGCTCAGGGAAAGCTCGTCAATCAAGGCGGCAAGGTAGTTGAGCTTATCAAGGCTCTCGTACTCGCCAAGCATCTTCTGGACGCCGTAGATCGGGCATTCGTAGTCGGTGATAAACCACTCTTCATAGCGCTGACCGAACTCATCCTGCTTGCCGATCCCGATGCGCTCAAAGACCTTCTGCATCTCTTCCTCGGTGGTGGGTAGCTTCACCCACTCACCGACCAGCATACCCTCGTTGTACTTGCCAAGGTTCGTGACGAAGGCTTCAAAATCACCGTCTAATACGGGCATAGGCATCCTCCTTTCAGTCATCCACCATGCCGTCCGGCATGATATACAGTTCCTCAAACTCCGCGTCGGTCATGGCTTCGAGCTTCCGGACAGTCTTATACATCAGCTCTGCGATCTCGCCATCCATGTCGTTCAGGGTGACGCTCTTCATATCGTCGATCAACCGCTTCCGGCTGGACGTGTTGAAGCAGCACATGAGGTTGAGTTCTTCCACGGTAAAGTTTTTCATATCAGAGTTCCATATCCTTTCCTTTGTTTTTCTGCGGCTTCGGTGTGTGGGGCGGCTGTGCCTTCTGCGCGGATTTCAGCTTGTCACGGATAGATTCACGGGCAGCGGGCTTCTTCGGGATGGTGTCGTAGATGGCAGTTCCAGCGTCTTCTACATAGGAGCGGACATACTGGATGCTCTCAGAAAAGCGGATGGAGCGGTTCTTGTCCTCGATGTTGGTCAGCCGGACTTCATCAGCGGCAAAATCAACCGCGTCGATTCTGCACTTGATGCCATCCACATTCAGCGTTGCGCCGACAGGAATGTAATCTGCGCCTTTGAGTTCCTTGAAGGTCTCGCCGTCCTTGCTGAGAAAGACATCTGCGCCGGACTTCCAGAGCTTGTGAGAACCGGCTACCCACGCACTTTCACGAAAGCCAGTGACCGGAATAGAAGGCTTGCCGCGTACCTTCTTCTCAAGGAGCTTTGCGCCGAGCAAGGGCGCAGCTTTTTCCGCGTCCTTGCCGTACAGCTCAAAATAGCCATTCTGGGCAAAGCAGACCAGTGCGTCCGGATGCGCCTTTTTTACTACCTCATACTTCCGAAGTTCTGCAACGGGCAGAGGCGAAAGCGTCTCTGTCCTTCCTGCATCCGCCAGTCTGTCACGGCGGGTTTTCTGCTTGGACAGCACTTCCGCCAGAGCCTCCGCATCCTTTGGGAGCGTCTGGTGGGTTTTGACGCCGCCATGCTCACCGACCAGAGCCATTGCTGCATCGAAGCTGCTGCGGCAGGGCGCATCCAGCACAAAGCCATCTGCGAAGGTCAGCCGGTCATGATCCGGCGCAACCGAGTTCTGCGCCACATTTGCCGCCTGTTCCCGGTAGTTGATCTCAAAGACATCTCCGAAGACCTTGCCGCGCTTAGCGGCTTTCGGGATGATGACGCGGGCAATGCACTCGTCGTAGGTCTGTTCCGCATAGAAACGGAAGGTATTGTGATCTCGCGTTCCCTGAATAAAGACTTGATTTTCATTGAGGCAGTGCGTTCCATGCGGACGGCAGAACCACATCAGCGTTTTGTCTTCGGGATTCTGGCTTTCGGCGGCGCGGCGGATGATGCGCTTGTCGATGTCGAAGTCTTCCTTGTAGCTGTCTACATGACTGTCCACGAGCTTCTGCAGCTCCGCAACGATGTCAACATCTGTGTATTTCTTCATGCGTCTCCTTTCTCACAACTCCATGTCGTGCGTTTTGGATTTGACCGGAGACTTCTTCTCCGGCTGCGTTTTCGCGGCAGTCCTGAGCTGATCGCGGATGGAGGGCTTTTCCTGCTTCTGCTCCTGCTTGACGTATTCCAGCGTCGGCATCAGCTCACGGTAACAGCCCTGTGTTTTCCGCGCCGCATGACGGCGATGGATTTTGAACAGCGGCTCACCGTTCTGCGTGACCGTGTTGCCCTCAATCCTGACGCCGTTCCGTGCCAGCAGATTGAAGGAGTGGTTAGAGGCGCGGTAGGAAGCCCGCATTCCGTCGTTGTTATAGGCAATCTGCCCCTTGAGCGTGTCCATGACGGCGGCTTTGATTTCCTTCTCTTCGGCGGTCAGACGGTGTGCCTTGGGTGCTTTCTCTGCTTCCTCCGGCAAGGGCGCAAAGGGAGACTTGACCTCCACGGTTTTTACCTCAATAGAGGTAATCTCATCATTCTCCCATGCAACGACCTCCGGGTCTCTTTCCTCTGTTTTTTCAGGCATGACTTCCTTCTGGGGTTCGGTCTGCTGACGGAACGCATCGACGAAAAGGGCGGTCAGTCCGGGATTGGGTTTATCCACAAGGAAGCGGGAGGCATTCTCAGGGCAGACTTCAACGCTCTTTGCCCACTCCTTGAGAGACTGCGGAATGCGCCCGTCGAAGTCTTTCTGCTGAATGGTGTTTGCGAGGACGTACCGGACGCGCTCCGGAGAGAATTGCTCAAGGACGCTTTTCACGGCGGCATCCGCATCCAGCCGGTTATCACCATAGTTGGAGCTGATTGCCGCTTCAATCGCTCTGCTGCATTCCTCGTTTGCAGCAAGGGAGGCACGATATGCTTCCATCTCACCGGCTTCATAGGCGTAATTTGCCGTCTCGCGGTAAATGGGGACTTCCGACATCGGCTCTGCGGGCATTTCGCTTTCCTTCTCTGCGGACTGCGCTTTTTCTGCCAGCAACACCTTGAGCTTGGCGTCAATGCCCTCAATCATCTCAGCCGCCGTTTTGCGGATGGTGTCCAGAGAGCTTTTCAGTTCCTTGGTTTCCTTGCCGGATGACCAACCGGCGATGTAGCCGAAGGAGTAGTCCGAGGTTTCAATGCCGTAACGCTGACAAACCGTGTAGGCTACGCTTTCTGCCTCAACCTCTTTGGTGTGACGATCTTTCTTATCTTCGGGAGCGGCTTTCTCGTCAGGCTTGAAGGCATGGAGCTTGGCGTGAGCGATCTCATGAATGGCGGTTTTGACCGTCTGGATTTCGCTCATGCCCTCCTGAATGGCAATACGGCTTTCAACCGGAGAGAAGAATCCCTTTGCGCCGCCCGGAATATCCTCAAAGGAAATTGGGACGGGAGACTCCTGCTTGAGCGCATCGAAGAACGCCTCGTAGTTCTCGACGGTGCCTTTCAGCTCATCGACGATGATGTCCGGAAGCTCCTTGCCGTCCGTCTGAGAAACATCAAAGACACTCACCACCTTAAAGGCAGGACGCAGGACTTCGACCGTTTCTGTGACAGTTTTTCCATCTGCGCCGATTACCGGCTTCTGCGTCAAAGGATCAATCTTCTCGCGCTCTTCCTGCGACTTGTACGGCGCGGGTGCAAGAATCTTGATACCCTTTTCGCCCTTCATGACCTGACGGTCAAAGTTGCGCTGCCACGAGGTATAACCGGCAACATAGGTTGCCTCCGGTTTCTGCATCGCAATGAGCAGCGTGTTGTTGAAGGAATAGTTGTAGAACTTGGACATCGTGCGGAGATATTCCTTGAACCGCTCGGATTCAAAAAGCTCCTTGATGCCCTGTTCCAGCTTGTCCGTAATCTCGCGGACTTGCTGTGCATTTTTGTTTTCAGCCATCTCAAACCTCCATTTCTTATTTGCTTCGGGGAGAAGAAAACCCCGTCTGGGATTTGCTCAATAAACGAGCCTTTACCTCAGACGGGGTTTCTCTGCGTGTCAGCCGACGATGAAAGATGTTATCCTCCTGCTCCCATTCAATCAGTCTGTCAAACAGCTCCGGGTGTTTTGTAATCATGTGCAGCAGCTCTTCGTCGCTTGCATTGGGACAGAACCAGCAGCCGTTTCTCCGGCAGTGAGCGTAGATCGGGGAAAGCAGCCCGTGTTCCTGACAGAGCTTGTAGGCGTCCGCCTCGGTCATACCGTATTTGGCAAGCAGACTGACCTTCTTCAAGCCATCCAGACGGGCGAGGCGTTTTGGCTCATCCTGCGCGATGCCAACATAGCTCACAGTGTCCGGCGAGAGTGCGGCATTGTACTTGCGGACGGGCGGGATTTTACAGTCACGATTGACTGCACACATACCAGCCCATGCAAAGCCGCGAACCTCGCCCTTGTGCGGTCCGCGGGTGATGACGTGATGGAATACGTCATCGTAGGTCTTGTCCGCGTGGAGAATGGTGAACTTGATGCCCAACTCTTTTTCGCAGAAGGGCTTGAGTCGGTCATAAATGAAGTCCCGGTGTTCCGGGACTTCGCCGCTTGTGTCCTTATCAAACATGACCTCGCTGAAAACCGCCTCGTCCAGCGGCTCATTGTGCTGTGCAGCCAGCAGGAGCGTCGCTACGCTGTCTTTGCCTCCGCTGCAAGAGGCAACATACTTCGGGCGGCTCATCGGTCAAACTCCATCTTGAAGCTGACGTATTTGCCGCCGCTGTCATCCAGACGGATCACTGCGTCGTAGAGCTGGGGCTTCTTCGGCGTGTAAAGCCCGATCACTCGGCACCAGCCCTTGTCCAGCAGCTCCTTTGCAATCTTCTTGGTCAGCTTCTTTTTCTTGCTGGAAAAGAACTTGTTGTCTTCCCACAGGCAGAAGGAGCATTCCTTGTTCGAGCAGTAGAAGTTGCCCTTGCCGACGTAGACCGGAGAGCCGCAGCGGGGACACTTGCCGATTTCCTCCTTGCCCGTGCCGAAACGCTGGGCTTCGGCGTCGGAGAGGAACGGATAGGCTTTCACCAGATCACCGGTCATCTGGACGATGCCACTGAGGAAGGTGTCTGCATCCGCATTGCCGCGCTCAATCTCCATGAGCGTGTTTTCCCATTCCGCCGTCATCGCGGGAGACGTGATCTGTTCCGGCAGGATGCAGACGAGGTTGCAGCCGTCCTTTGTGGGAATGAGGGATTTGCCTTTGCGCTCTGCAAAGCCGGATTTCACCAGCTTTTCAATGATACCGGCGCGAGTCGCGGGAGTGCCGAGACCTTTCTTCTCGGTGTCATCGTCAAACTGTTCGTTTCCGGCAGTCTCCATCGCAGACAGGAGCGTATCTTCCGTGTACTGCTTCGGAGGCGTTGTGAAGTGTTCGGTGACGCTGGCGGACACACCATCCAGAACATCGCCCTCATGGACTTCGGGCAGGGACTTCATAGGATCGTCCTTTTCCTTCGTCTTGAGGGAGGACTTGAACAGCTCTTCGATGGCTTTCCATCCGTTTTGAACGACGGTCTTCCCCTTGGTTTTGAACTCGTAGCCCTCGCAGGAGAGCGAGATCTGCGTTTCTGCGTAGGTGTGCTTCTCGCCGGTCGCACACAGAAGGCGCATCCCGACAAGATTGAGGATTTTCTGTTCCGACTGCGGCAGCGCGGAAACATCCTGCTTTTCAAGCTGAACGGTCGGGAGAATGGCGTGGTGATCCGTGACCTTGCTGTTGTCGGTTACGCGGGCAATGTCCGGAGTAACTGAAACGCCGGAGAAAAGCGGAAGCTGGCGGCAGACGATGGAAATGACCTGACGGGCAGTGTCCTCCATATCGTCCGTGATGAACTGACTGTCCGTGCGCGGATAGGTCAGGAGCTTCTTTTCATAGAGCGTCTGGACGAGATCGAGCGTCTGCTGGGCAGTGAAGCCGTAGTAGCGGTTAGCCTCGCGCTGCAAGGTGGTCAGATCATAGAGCTTCGGAGGATTGACGGTTTTTGTTTCCCGCTTGAGAGAAGAAACGACGGCTTGCTTTTTCTCGCAAGCCGCCGCAATTCTTTTTGCTTCCTCTTCGGTTTTGACCTTTTCCAGATCGGCAGTCAGATCGCCCTTGCCGATGTGAATGTTGAAATACTTTTCCTTCTGGAACGTGGAGATTTTACCGTCGCGCTCCACCAGCATTGCAAGGGTCGGCGTCTGGACGCGCCCGACCACCAGTTTTTTGTGATAGAGCGTAGTGAACAGGCGGGTGCCGTTAATGCCGACAATCCAGTCTGCCTTCGAGCGGCTGAGTGCCGCATCATAGAGACGGTCATATTCCTTGCCGTCCCGGAGATGCCGGAAGCCCTCACTGATAGCGGAGTCCTCCAACGAGCTGATCCACAGACGCTTGAAGGGCTTGGTGCATCCGGCTTTGTTGTAGACCAGCCGGAAGATCAGCTCACCCTCGCGTCCTGCATCGGTTGCGCAGACCAGCTCGGTGACGCGCTTGTCCTTCATGAGAGCGGACAGCACCTTGAACTGCTGTGCTTTGTCCTTCGTGACCTCAAACATCCAGCTTTCCGGAACAATAGGCAGATCGTCATACCGCCACTTGGCATACCGCTCATCGTAGGAGCTGGCGTCTGCCAGCTCCACCAGATGACCGAAGCACCACGAAACGATGTAATTGCCGCCCTCCATGTAGCCGTCCTTTCGGGTCGTCGCGCCCAGCACCTTTGCGATGGACTGGGCAACGCTGGGCTTTTCAGCAATAACTAAGATCAATCTTCATCACCATCCGTTTCAGCATCCTCCGCAATCTGCGGCTCATCATCCTCGTTGATGTACGGCTCTTCCTCGTAGCCTTCATCATCAAAGAAGTCCATATCTTCATCCTTGGGCTTTCTGCCCTTGACGAACTTGATGTAGTAATAGGCTGCACCCGCAGCACCGGCAAGGACAAAGATGACGAGGATCATGCCGATGTTGGATTTCTTTTCGGGCTTAGGGGCGGGGGCATCGGTTTCCGCATCCTTGTCCGGCTCAGGCGTAACGGGGGCTGTGCCGGTGCATTCACTCATGTTGGTCTTGCAGACCGGGCAGTCGGTATTGACCTGACCGGCAGCGCATTTCTCCTTGCAGTTACAGGTAGTCAGAGCCGCCGCAGTGTCATCATCCAGCAGCGCAAGCAGATCGCTTTCATCGACCATGTTGAGGAAGTATGTCTGATACTGTTCCTCGTCCTCATTGATGGGTGCATCGTAGTCGATGACAATGAAAAAGGTGTTGCCGTTCTTCGTCTGGACTGTGATGAACTGCTTGTTGGTTGCCCTGTCATAGAGCAAGTCGCGGGTGTAGGCGTTGCCCTCATCGTCAATCGGCTCACCCTTCGGCTTTTCCGGCGCGGGAGTGGTTTCAGGCTGCTGTTCCGGCTGTGTTGCCTCCGTAACGGGAAGGTTCTGCTCGGTGTCATCGGCATAGGCAAACGCCGTCACCGAGAAGCAGGACAGAACCATGACGCAGACCGCAAGGACGGTCAGAAAACGAAACTTCTTACGCATTGTCGATTACCTCCGTATTTCCGGCGGGCTTGGTGCCGCCTTTCATGGAAGACAGGAACACCATGATCTGATCCTTGTCCATCACCATAGAGCGCACGGTGTTGATGATTTCAAGGTTCTCCAGCTCCGTCTTCTTGTCGTACAGCTCCTTGAGCTGTCCTTCAATTTCGGACTTCTTCTTTTCAGCCTTCTCAATGTCGGAGAGGACTTTCTGATACTTGGGATTCATGCAAAACTCCTTTCTTTTAATAGGCGGGTCTTCCGAAGGCGTAGAAATGCTGCTGCCAGTAGGAAGAATTGATGGATGTGTACTGAATGGGGTCGCCGCAGTGGATCATGACGCCATCACCAACGTAGATGCCGACGTGAGACACGCCGGGGGTGTCATACGTCCCGACAAAGAAGATGAGATCACCGGGCTGTGCATTTGCCTTTGAGACCGGCGCACAGACGTTGTAAAGCCCCTGTGCGCCCAGCCGTCCGGTATTCACAAGACCGCTGTTCGTGAGGACATAGCTGACGAAGCCGGAGCAGTCAAAGGACGTGTCAGGATTGGAGCCGCCCCACACATACGGATAGCCGAGATACTTTTCCGCCTCGGTAATCAGCGCTGCAAACTTCTCGTCGTTCAGGTATTCCGGGTTGACATCGTAGTCGGCGGGAGGATTGGTGATGTACTTGTCCACATAGGGAGAGTCACCGAACAGATCCTCGCGGTTGCCCAGCACCGACATATACGTTGCGTACATGGAAAGCTGTTCCTGAGACATGATGTAGACCGGGACATGGGAGAGATTGAAGTTTTCGAGCTTCACGTTGCAGATGTAGTAGTCATACGGGACGCGATAGGTTTCCGTGTGCGTGTTGCCGTCTGCGTCCGTCCATGTGTCGGTTTCCGTGCGGTATCTGGTTTCGACGATAACCTCTTCGGTGAGGATGTACTGCTTTTCAAACAGCATTTGGAGCGTACCTTGCACCTCATCCAGCGTGAACTCGCCCTCATGGAGAGCCGAGAGAATGGAGATCAGCACATAGGGGTCATGCTCAATATCATCCAGATCGAAGTGGTATTCATCGTAGTTGTGAGTGCTTTCGTAAGTGTCGAGATAGCGTTGCAGCTCTTGCTCCATCTGGCAATACTGCGCCTCCGCGCCCAGCATCGCGTCATCCTCGCTGAGATAAGAGGAAGCGATCACCGACGAACCGGTAGAGGTAAGCATCGAACACGAGCTGATTCCGGCACCGAGCAAAACGAGAAGGGCAATTCCGACGCCGATCCAGATGAAGACCTTCTTGTTCTTCTCAAAGAACTCCTTGATCTTGTCGGACGCCTTTTCACCGAGCTTCTTGCTGGTGCTTTTTGTTGCAGTCCCGGCAGTCTGAGAACCGGCATTTCGAGCAGCGGCATATTCCTTCTTGATGTTCTGCTTCTGGTAGTGCTTGTTCATGTTCTGCTTCTTCATCTCAGGATGCTCCTGCTGATTTCTCTCATATTGGAGCTTCGCATCCGCAGCATCCGCCTTGTGTTCCAGCTTGGAGACCTTCTCGTAGGGCTTGTTGACGCTACTTTCCCGATGATGACTGAAATGCCGAGCGGCAGTCTCAGCGACGATCTCCGTTTTATGCGCCGCCTCAACCGCCGAGTTTTCCTGCTCGACCTCATGGATTTTGCCATGAATGCCGGAGACGAGGGTGTCACCGACCTTGCGGACGGTTTTATCTGCTTCAAATTGCAGCTTGCCTTTGCCTTTGGGCTTTTTCAGCTCATCCTCAAAATGAAGGCGTGTTTTGCCCTTGCCGGTCTCTTCATCAAAGACACGCTCTTTCTTGAGAACCTTGTGCGTGGGCAGCTTCTCACGGGCAGCGTCCAGTCGCTCATGTGCCTTCTCGGACTTCCTTTCGAGCTTCTGCATCCGCTTCGTGGGCGGGACGGCATCGTCGATGATCGGCTTTGCAGAGGAAGTCTCCGCCGCTTGAGAGAGAACGGTGTCTGCATCCACAGCTTCCACCACAGAGGTCTTGCGCAGCTTGTGCGTAACAACCGTTTCGGCAATCACCGTGCCGGTGTGCGAAGAAACGCCGTGCTGCTCCAAAGCAGGAGGCTTGAACGGCGTTTCCGAAGGCAGCGGTTCGGGTACATTCTGGGGTGGATTTTCAGTCCTTTTCTCTTCTGTGACGGACGTTTCCGAGGGCAGCTGTGTGTCATTATCCTCGGCGTGTTCCGCCTGAAACTGACGCTGCTGACGGCGCTTCTGCACCTTTTTCTGTTCCTCTGGGGAAAGAGCTTCGGAAGGCTCGACTGTCTCACCGGGCTTCACCAGCTCCGCATCTTCCAGCCTCTTTGACACACGCTGCTCGGTGCCAGCCGTCAGGTTTTCCTCAACCGCGCCTTCCCGCGTCATCCGCACGACCACCTTGTCACGGGCTTTGAGTTCCGGTTCCTTGGACATCAGATTTCACCTCCAATCCGCTTGTAGGCAAGCTCGGTGTACGCCGGATTCAGCTCGATGCCGATGAAATGACGCCCCATCTGTGAGGCAACCATGCCGGTTGTGCCGCTTCCCATGAACGGGTCAAGCACAATGCCGCCTTCGGGACAACCGGCGAGAAGACAGGTTTCAACCAGCTTCGGAGGGTAGGCGGCGTAATGACCGCCCTTGAAGGGAACGGTGTTGATCTTCCAGACATCGCGCTTATTGCGGAGCGGATTGATGTCTGCGTCCTTGATCTCACCATGCTCACGCGGGCGGTTGATGGACTGCGGCTGAGGCTGACCGGGAACAGGCTTGCCGTACTTGTTGCCGCCCTTCATGCCGCGCTTGAGGCGTTCTGCCGTTGCGGGGGCAATCGGCTCTGAGATCGCCTTGTAGTCAAAGAAATACTTCTTCGACTTGGAGAACAGGAAAATATGCTCATAGCAGCGGGCGCAGCGGTCTTTGACGCTCTCCGGCATGGGGTTATCCTTCATCCAGATGATGTCGTTGCGCAGATACCAGCCGGTATCACGGAGGGCAAAAGCCAGCATCCACGGAATGCCGATCATGTCCTTCGGCTTGCAGCCCTCAACCTTGTTGTTGAGAGCCACAGCCTGACCGTTTCTGCCGTTGGGGTTCTTCGGGTCAACGAAATCGCCCTGATTGCCTTTCCCGGCGTAGGTGTCCGAGATGTTCAGCCAGAGCGTTCCATCCGGACGCAAAACGCGCCTGACTTCGGTAAACACTTCCGTCAGGCGCGAGATATATTCCTTCGGCGTTGTCTCTCTGCCGATCTGAGCCTCCATGCCGTAATCGCGGAGCGCGTAATACGGAGGGGACGTCACACAGCAATGAACGCTATCATCGGGCAGAGTTTTCAGGATTTTGAGACAATCGCCGGTATGAATGATGTCAAGTTGTATGGTGGTGTACCTCCTGTTCTGTTGGATTTGTGTTTCCATTGAAATGTTGGCTGTAAAACCCGACAACATTTCAATGGGCATCAGTCGGAGTAATACTCGTCCGGCTCGTAATCCTCATCTTCCGTGAAGTCCTCGTCGAGATCGTCAATCTCGTCCGCCCAACGGTCGAAGATTTCCTCGGCTTCCTTAGCCGCCTCACGATAGAGGCTCAGGCGGTTCTTCTCAAAGGCGGCAAAGGCGGGGACAAACTTGCCGAACTCGCGGATTGCCTTCACATCCTGCGTGCGCATATCTGCGACGCACTGAATGATTTCGGACATCGTGAGCAGATCGTCGATCATGGTCTCGTAGTCTTTCTTTGCGATGGTGACGGTTTCGGCATCGTCTTCAGCCGCTTCCTGCTTACGGACACGGAAAGTCTCATGGACATCCTTCATCAGCCCAATTACGCAGTCAGTAGTCTCGTCGAAAATCTCCTGCATACGCGCTGCCATCTCATCGGCGCAGTCCTCCAGTTCCTCATGAACGTGGAGATAGGCGCGATGATGCTTTTTCAGCTCGGTTTCCTCGTGGATGAGGGCGATGAGATCGGCGCTCATGTCGATAACCTCAAGCAGAAGGTCAATCGGCTTGGTGATGCTGCCGAACGTGGTATTTACGGGAACACCGCTGGCTTCTGCGATGATGCTCTTGGCGTTCTCAAGGTTAAAGTTCTTATCCATATTCAAAATCCTCCTTAGTTCTGTACGGTTTCTTCGGGCTTGGTGGTCATGATGCGATAGAGCTGCGTATTCTTGGGAAAATCGTCCTTGAAAGGCACGATGGTGGAGCCGTAGAAGATCAGCCCCTCACCGGCGTTGGAATTGGTGATGTAGTTCTGCTGGCTGGGCGAGATGTTCAGCGCCTTCGAGAGAATCTGACGGTCTCCGGACGCCTGATTCAGAAGGTAGACGAAATCCGAGTTTTCAAAGATGTTCTCTACCTCGCGGGACGCAAGCAGATCCTTGACGTTCTGGGTGATGCCGGTGGGAATGCCGCCCCACTTTCTGAAACGCTTCCAGATTTCCACGCTGTATGCGGCGGTCTGTTCCTCCTTCAAGAGCAGATGGAACTCGTCCATGTAATAGCGCGTTGCCTTATGCTGGGCGCGGTTGATGGTGACTCTGTTCCACACCTGATCCTGCACAATCAGCATACCGAGCTTCTTGAGCTGCTTGCCGAGTTCTCGGATGTCATAGCAAACGAAGCGGTTGTTGACATCCACATTCGTTCTGTGATTGAAGACGTTCAGAGAGCCGTGAACATAGATTTCGAGGGCGGTTGCGATGCGCTGTGCCTCCGGCTCCTTCTGATTTCTCAGAATGTTGTAGAGGTCTTCGAGGATCGGCATTTTCTCCGGCTTGGGGTCTGCAAGGAACTCCTGATAAACCATGCGGACACTGCGGTCAATGATGGTCTTCTCAACCGGCTGCAAGCCGTCCTTGCCGCCGACAATCAGCTCGCACATGGAGAGAATGAAGTCGGATTTCAGCGTCAGCGGGTTTTCCTCTTCGGAGTAGTTCGTGTTGATGTCCAGCGGATTGATGTAATCCGTGCTGACCGGCGAGATGCGGATGACCTGACCGCTGAGCTTCTGCACGAGGGGGAAATACTCGGCTTCGGGGTCGCAGACGATGATGTCATCCTCTGTGATGAGGAAGGCGTTCGTCATTTCGCGCTTTGCGGAGAAGGACTTACCGGAACCGGGCGTACCCAAGATTAGCCCGTTGGGATTTTTGAGCTGCTTGCGGTCAACCATAATCATGTTGTTGGACAGCGCGTTCAGCCCGTAGTAGAGAGCTTCGCCGCCCTGAAAAAGCTCCTGCGTGGTGAACGGCACGAAAACCGCTGTGCTGGAAGTAGTCAGCCCGCGCTCAATCTCCACCTGATTGACGCCGATAGGCAGAGAGGACATCAGCCCTTCCTCCTGCTGGAAGTCAAGACGCTTGAGCGCACAGTTGTACTTCTGGGCGATGGCGGCGGTCTGGAACACCGCATTTTCGAGCTTCTGGCGATTGGTTGCCGTGTTCATGATGAGGATGGTCACAAGGAACAGTCTCTCGTTGCGGGTCTGGAGATCCTGCAACAGACGCTTTGCCTCACCGCCGAAGGTGGCGAGATCGGACGGGATAATGTCCATATCGTAGCCGGAGCGGACTGCCTTTTTCTGCTCTTCGATCTTCATCTTGTCGAGGTCGGTGATCTTCATCTTGATGCTCTTGATTGCCTTCGCCTGGTCAATCGTCCGGATATGAAAATTGACCGTGATGTTGCTGTCCATCTCAAGGAAGTCGGCAAGCATACGGTCATTGAGTTCCGGCGCGAGGATTTGCAGGAAGCTCACCGCGCCGATGGTTCTGCCCATCTTGAAGCACTTGCCTTCACGGAAGTCAAAGGAAGTGGGCGCGATGAAGTCCTTCGTGCTGAGTCCCGTCCGGGCTACCATGTCAAAGGAAAAGCGGAACGGCTCATTGGTGTCCATGTTGAACACATCATGAAGCACTTTCAGCCGCTCATAGCCGGACAGCGGCTCGGTTTTCACGCCGAGAGTTTTGAAGTTGTTGAGGATGTCGGTTTCAATGCGTTCGAGCTTCGGCTTTGCCGTGCGGAGGGAGTCCGCCTCAATGCCGAAGGTGATGTACTTCTTCTTGATCAGCCCGTTGTTGCCCTTGGTGAGCTGGTTTTGCAGCATACCGGAATACTCGGAGCGGATGTCGTTGAAGGCGTCCTCCTGTGCCGGAATGTTGATGCGCTTGCGAAACTCATTCAGGCTTGCCTTCTGATTGATGAAGGAGAGCTGGACGAAGATCGAGCTGTCGAAGTAGTTCAGAAAGTCGCACCAGTTCTCAAAGATGGCAGTTTTGTCCTCGTTCTGCGCAAGCTGGTAGTTGATGTCCTCAAAGGCGATGGACTTCGTGTAGAGGCGGCTGTTCACCTTACAGATACCGTCACGGCACATCTCCACATAGGGGATGGTCTGCTGGGCGGACTTGCGGACTTTCTTTGCGTTCCTGTCCTTTTTCTTCTGCATGACGATCCGCTTCTTTTCCTGAGCGGAAAGGGCATTGCCGTAAACGACACCGTTTTTGACCGTCATCTTAGGCTTTGCCTTTGCTGTGCTGTTGTTCAAGCTGCAATTCCTCCTGTTCTTTGATTTTCTGCTGAATCTCAGCGTAGAGATTGTTCGTGCGATAGGGACGCACCTTGTCCCGGATGAACATGGACTGTACGATGTGGTACAGATACTTTTCGGCGGGCTGACCGTCCTTCTCGTAAAGCGCGAAGAAGATGAACGGAAGCATGATCACCACCATCAGCATTGCCGCCGTAGACAAGTCGAGATGCGCCTTTGCCAGAAAGAAGATCGGGACGCCGACTGCCGCAGCGATGGAAAAACAAATGAGCTGTCGCTTGGTCAGGTTGAACATGACCTTCGTTTTGACGCGGTTAAGATCCTTCGGGACCGGAACAAATGCCATTGACTGTTTCCTCCTTTCTAAGCTGCTTTTCGTAGCGCAGCTTCATTTGTGCGGGATATTGATCCTCCTTCGGCTGACGCTTGCCTGTCCAGCGAAGCCCACCCGCTTTGCCTTGACAAATCCAGCCGGAAGCCCGAAGGCTTGCACCGTTTTCGCTGTCCAGCGTGTAGGTGATGATGCGCTTATAGCCCATAGCCGCAGCAGCTCTTGCCGCCGCGCCGTAGAGAAAGCTGCAAGCGTTCTTCGCCCCGTTGGTGCATAGCCTTGTAACCTCCATTGTGAAGCCGTCATCCAGATACCGGCTGACGGGACGCCCAGCGATGATTACGCCGACCAGCTCACCGTCTGCTTCACAGCCGATGGAAAACTTGTGACCGGCAACCGGCTTATGATGCCGGTGATGCTGCCGGACGTACTCGTTGGCGTCACGAAGAGAGATGGGTCTTAGCCGCAGCATGGTGTTTCCTCCATAGGAAGATGCGCCGTGCATTCGACCTCGTTGCCCCAAACATCCCAGCCTTCGGGAGACTGACGGGCAAAAAGCTCTACGCGGGGAAGGTCTCCCATGAGCCGAACAATGCGCTCCCGCGCTTCATCCGGCTTTTTGGAATGCTCTTCAATGTGGCTGAGGATGACCTGACGCACACCGGCGTCAACACGCTTCGGATGTCCCTTCGTAGCAAGGATGCAGATTTCGGCATTCGCCCTTGTCCAGTAGCCCATGCCGGTAAAGAGATCGTCGTTCTTACGGTTTTGCTTCACCCATACAAAAGCCACGGTCTTATAGGAAAATCCCCATGCCGTCAGCACTTCGAGTGCTTCACAGAGGCACGGGAACGTGATCCAGAGGAACAGGGCGCAGTCCTTCGCGGCAAGCTCACCGACCGGAAGTGCCTTGATGTCTTCAATGCACATTGTCGGGTAGTGGCTTTCTGCCGACCGTCCCTGTCCCTTCTTGGAGTAAGTCCGATACGCCCAAGGGGGATCGGCGTAGATGATGCTGTACTTCTTCATGCTGCCGACCTCCTTAGTGCGCATGGAAAATGGATTTTGCGAGGCTTCCGGTCTTGAACAGCGAGAAGCATAGAATGACCGTATACGCTGCCACAGAGAACAGAGCCGAATGAATGTTGTCTGCGATGATCATGCCGTTGATCAGCACCGCATAGATGCCGACGCAGACCATGATGAGAAAGCCCTGAAATGCCAGAGCAAACAAGCCTTTCAGATAATTCGTGCCGATGCTGCCCCATTCGCGGTTGCTCATGGTTGCGATGGGAATAGGCGCAATACTCACGGTGCAGTAAATCTCAATCATGCGCCCGTAGAGAATGACCGTAATGAGGATCGCCATGATTTTGAGGCACAAGCTGATCAGAAGCGTTTCTATTGACAGACCGAGCAGTTCTCCGACGCCCATGTTCTCCATGCCGGTACGCATCTGCGCAATCGTCGAATCAATATCAATGCTGGTGTTGCCGTGAATGACACCGGCTGCACCGGAAACTACGTTCTGCCCGATGTCGAATACTGCCATCACGATGTCAAAGGTGTGCGTCACGAGATAGATCGCCACAGCCGCCTTGAAAAACCACTTGAAGAACATCCAAGTGTCCATGTCGTGAAGGTTGTTTTTCTCGGTGATCATGGAAATCAGCTCGTAGCACAAAACGAAGGTGATGATGATACCAGCGATGGGGACTATCACGTTTTCGGATAGTCCCCGGATCATCTGGTACACGCCGCCGTTCCAGCCGGACGGAGTTTGCCCGACCTCGGCGGCAATCGTTCCTACCTTCTCGTTGACATCGGTGAACATATTGGTCAGGTTGCTCTCGATCCATCCGATCAGCATATCCTTGAGAGCCTGTTCGATCTTTTCTAAAATGCTGCCCAATATTTCACCACCCTTCGGTTAAGCTGGGCTTGCCGTGGATTAGCCGAACAAACCGGAGAGCAGGGGGATGAGGGTCGTGCCGATCAGCACCACACCGCCGCCAGCCATGAGCTGCTTGATGCCCTGAGACTTGGCGCCGGGGTTGTCGTTGCCGTAGCCTTCCATGAGGTTGACAACACCCCACACCGCGAGACCTGCGCCGAGGGCGATAACGAGCGTCTGAAGAACCGTGACAGCCTGATTGATGAAAGCCATAGATTTTCCTCCTTGATTTGAAAAAGATTGGTTGTGTATTTTTGAAAATGGGCATAAAAAAAGAAGCCCCGTCGCTGTTCTGCTTTGGGAGCCATCAGGCTGTACCCACTGCGCAGTGCAGCGACGGGGCTTTAATCCGCTTCGACCTCGCCCATATCATAGAGGTCGAATGTGTCATCGGGCTTGACTACCAGCTTGTGCTGCCGGTACTTCTCGATGTCAAAGGCGTTCCGCTTATCATAGTCGGAGAGCTGCCGGTACTTTGGATGCTTTGTAATGTCGTATTTGTTACTGAGAAAAGGTCTCACGCCTCGAAGCTGTAAAATGCACTTAGCTCCGTCCATGACGGCGATCTCATCCTGAGACATCAGTTCCTTGCCGGTCTTCTGATAGTTCAAGCCATAGGAGTTGTTGTTGGAACGGGTTTCTGAGGTGTTGTAAAGGTCGATTGTCTCCTTGCCCAGCACCTCGCTGATTTCCTTGAGCGTGGATTTCTCCTTGCCGCCAAGAAAAAGTGTGCAGTCGCAGTTGCCTGTGATGGTGTCTGCCGCTTCCTTGTAGATGGTCTTGAGCTGAGACTGGGACTGCAAGATGATTGACGCCGAGATTTCCCGGCTTCGGATGGTTGCGATGAGCTTATCAAACTTCGGGATTTGACCGATGTTCGCAAACTCATCGAGCAGACAGCGCACATGGACGGGAAGCCGTCCGTTGTAAACGTCATCTGCCTTGTCGCAGAGAAGGTTGAAGAGTTGGGAATACATGATCGCCACGACAAAATTGAAGGTGTCATCGGTATCGGAAATGATGACGAACAATGCCGTCTTTCGGTCTCCGATGGTGTCCAGCTCCATTTCATCGTAGCTCATCAGCTCCCGCAGCTCTGCGATGTCGAATGGGGCAAGCCTTGCACCGCAGGAAATTAAAATCGACTTTGCAGTTTTGCCAGCCGCCAGCTTGTATTTGCGGTATTGCTTGACCGCGAAGTGATCCGGGTCACGGGCTTCCAGCTCGTCGAACATCTTGTCCACGGGATTCTTGAAGGTCTCATCGTCCTCTCTGGCTTCCGAGGCGTTGATCATTTCGAGCAGGGTAGTAAAGTTTTTCTCGTGATCGGGTGCCTCATACCAGATGTAACCGATGAGGGCTGTATAGTACAGTTTCTCCGCCTTCACCCAAAAATCTTCGCCGGACTTATCGCCATCTCCCTTCGTGTTGACGATGATCGTATTGACCAGCTTGAGGATGTCCTTCTCGCTGCGGATATACGCGAATGGGTTGTAGTGCATGGATTTCTTGAAATTGATGGTGTTCAGCGACTTGATGACATAGCCGCCCTTTTCGAGCATTTTGCCGCACTCCACCAGCACTGTACCCTTCGGGTCGGTGACAACGTATGAACTGTGCATCTGCATCAGATTTGGTTTTACAAAAAAGCGCGTCTTGCCTGAGCCGGAACCGCCGATGACAAGGATGTTCTTGTTGCGGGCGTATTTCGGCTGCTTTGGACGGCTGTTCATGGTCAGGAACTCCGTCTGCGTCAGAATGACGTTGTTCGAGAACTCCGGGTCCATGTACGGCTTGATGTCCTCCGGCTTACCCCATCGTGCAGATCCGTATTCTTCGCCCTGCCGGAACTTCTTGCGGTTCTTGCCCTTGACATAGACCGCCAGCTTGAGCAGTACGCCAGCCGACAGACCGATGAGAAGATCGACGGGATGAAAGCTGGGCAGCGGATTTGCAAAGGCAGAGCCGAACACGGCAAAGCCGTTTGTCAGCTTGTCGATGAACGCTGCGCCGGGGGCGAGACGAAACACGGCGGCGATCTTATCCGCGAAGTAGAAGGCGAAGACATACGGAAGGTTCAGAAGAATGAGCTTCTTCACATCGGGCTTGTTCACAGCTCCACACCCCGATCCTTGGTTTTGACCTTGACCTTCTCCTTGTGCTGCGCCTTGCTCTGGGCTTTCTCCTGATCCAGCTTGTGCCGGATGGACGGCTGTTCCTTCTGCTTGACCGTCTTGGCGGAGAACTCCTTGAAGGCGGCGGTCATCACATCAACGTCCCGCCCCTTGAAGAAGACAAGATAGTTTGGCGGCTCGATGGAAACGTCCTTCTTGAGCGCAAAGTCCAGACCGTATTTGCTGGCAGTCCGCTCAAAGGACTTGATGTTGCCATCCGTCACTTCGATGTTGGAGATAGCGGCGTTCTGGCTCATCAGATGCTTGATGGACTGCTTGCCGCGATAGGTTTTGGGCTGCTGCATCTGCTTCTGCGCCTTCTCAATCTCCTGAACGAACTTGTCCAGCGCCTTTTTCAGCACCTCGGCTGAGATTTTGCCGCCCTTGATCATGATTGCAACAACTTTGGTATTTACTTCATCCTGCATTGCGGCGTTTACCTCCTTTCGTTGGAATGATTATGGGGACTGCTGCCACAGCTAAGGCGGCACAATCCGGCGATAGATAATTTTCATTTACACTGTCCTCCTTTCCGAGCATTGCTCACGATGGTATTCATTAAAGAGTGTCTTCACAAAGGCTATAATCGTAGGTCTTCGGCTTCTTTGACCCTGCCGATCTGTCCTGCCCGTAGAAATCATGATTGACGAGCGCGGAGTAGTAATTGTCTATCGTCAGAGAGGCGTTATACAGAGCGGTCAACAGGTACGCCCGGATATTACGGATGTCTGACGGGTTCTTGTTCATTGCTTCCAGAACGTACTCTATGTGGCTGCTATTCAGCTTGAGAAAGCGGGACTTAACCACTTGCTGCGGCATATCCTCGCCATTGATACGGATGGTCGGAGCGGTAGAGCAGACGGCATCCAGCATGATGTCCATGATCTCCCGGAAGCGGTCTTTATCGAACTTCGGATCCTGACAGAGAATGTTGTAGTCAAGATTCTCTTTGATAATCTCTTCATACTCGCTTCGCTCATCCATCCTGTCCATCCCATCAAGATTGATGGATTGATAGTTCTTTGAGAGAGTATTTCTTTCTTGAGTAATTACTTGGATAGTATTTCTTTGTGCGGGATTTTCCCTATGGGGATTCTCCACGTCTGGATTCTCCACATCGGGATTTTCCCTGTGTGGATTATCCCTGTGTGGCAAACCGGCTTGCGGCATCTCATAGATGTCGAACTCCGTGCTGACCATTCTGCCCTTATCATCTCTGCCACGGTGACGGACAAGGTAGCCGTTTTCCTCAAGCTCCTTGAGTGCCGAAAGTATGGCGTCGGGACCTTCCTTGCAGAGTGCCGCAAGACCACGGGTGGAGAACTGCCAGCCGTCGTTGAAGGACAGCATCTTTGAGAGAAGACCGACTGCTTTGAGGGAGAGGTTCTTATCTCTCAGGTGGGTATTGCCCATGACCGTGAAGTCACGGGTTTTATTGACGCGATAGACTGACACATGATCACCCTGCCATTTCCGTAGATACTTCAACGCCGCAGATTCCAAAGTAGCGGATGCGGATGACGTTCTTGCCCTTCGGGGTGAAGTAGGTCTGAGAGCCGGTATAGCGGAAGGTCACGAAATCCCGGACGATGAAGAGTCCTTCGTTGCTCTTCTTGTTGTAGGGAAGAAGCTGACCGGAGGGAGAGCGGAACAGATACCCTTCGTTAAGCAGGAATTTGACGAACTTGCGCTCCGGGATTTTCAGTTCCTTCGCCGTGGTGCGAATGTTGGTGCAATCATCTGGATTGACGAAGGCGTCAAAGTAATCGGCTTTCGGTCTTGCGATGCCCAGCTCCGCTTCAAGGGCATTGGCGCGATTCGTTTCCTTGAGCAAGGTCTGCGCAAGCTCTATGATGACCGCCGGTTCCTTCTGAATGCGGTCCAGCAGGGATTCCGTCATGTAGCAGCCGGTCTTGCGGATCATGGGAACAACCTCATCGAACAGCCAGTGTTCAAATCTTTCCGCCGAGGGGAGTTTGCTATGGACAATTAGCCTGTAAACATCACCCTCCGTAATGTAGGAAAGGGACTGCGTACCGCCGCTCGTAAGGGTGTCCCGTTTTAGGACACCCTTGCAATGGTCAATAATTGCCTTGCCGGGTCTGGCATATCCCAATGCTCTTGCAACATCTGAGCCGCAGAACAGAAGTGTTTCTCCGTCGAGGATCGTCCTCACCTCACCGAACTGTTCATTCTTGAAGACTTCGATTTTGTTATCCATGACAGGTTTCCTTTCCGGCATCAGATGTGCCACTTTGATTTTTGAGTGTAGAAACGGAATTGCAGCAGTAGGGACACTCTGCAAACACGCAGGACTGATATTTCCAGTGAGGACGGTGAAAGCGGCAGCTTCGGCACTCAGGGAGAATGCCATCCGCGCCGCTGTCAAAATGCTCAAAGCCGGGTATGGTCTGCATCAGCAATTCCAGTGCTTGCAGATCACCGGCTGTCATGCGTTTCATGCTTAAAAACTCCTTTCCTTCGCCGCATCGCCAGCAAATATTCCGGCTTTTGGGCAACAAAAAAGAGGGTTTGCTTCTTACTCCAAATTGGAGAAGAAACAAACCCTCTTCGTTTACGATGTAGTTCAGATGATTTCTCGGATGGTATGAATGACACCGAGCAGCAGCCCGATGAAGAAGGCAAGTCCTCCGATAAGACCGCCTATGATTAAGTTCAATGCGAAGATGCCGACTGAGCCGGAGATACCGTAGCCGCTGGGAACGAGCCAGAGGCACATCCTCCGGATGCCGAATGGCAAGCCGACGCAGATCCACATAAGGAAGTAGTCACATACGCCGTCAGGCATATAGATCGGCTTGAGAAATGACGCGAGGCAGAACGCAAGCGCGATTGGAAGCAGAACCTCCTTCAAGAAGACTTTGATAGCACCCACTATATCCTCCTTCTGCCGGAAGTGTGCAGCGGCACACTCCGGCTTGCTTGATTATTGTGAAAGTCCTTTGTTTTCGGTCAAAAAAAGAAGGGACTAAGCCAGAATGCCTTGGTTTTCAAGGCCTTTCTGATTTAGTCCTATTATCGCACAATAATCCTTCGTGATGACAAGGTTGATCTGCCTGCGCTCAATGGCTCTCAACATTCTCTGTAAATCAGGACGCTCCATATTAAGACCTGTGAAGCCATCGTCCTG
>ENA-OQKH01000172-OQKH01000172.1-human-gut-metagenome-genome-assembly--contig:-NODE-172-length-57863-cov-7.709636_pt1 | contig 57863 bp, 48 predicted proteins | sample MGYA00242645_ERZ504791 | MGnify/ENA primary metagenome ERZ504791 (study PRJEB26092, sample SAMD00036388) | human gut metagenome | host: Homo sapiens | study: EMG produced TPA metagenomics assembly of... | reverse complement strand
CGCTCGCCGCTTTGAAGATTATAGGCAAAGATCGTTGCTGTATTTTCTACATTATAGCAATATACCTCGTCATCGACTAGTGCCAATACAGAAACAACTCCTGTCGAATATGGACCGTTAATTTTTTGCAGGCGGGAAACATTGCCGTCCCAAGCTTGTATCATTTCGTGCGATGCTTCTGTTGGCTCAGACGAGTTTTCCGATGCAAACATATCTGTCGGCGCAGACATTTCCCCACGGTCAAACCCCTTGTTTTGATAAAGGATATGGTGCGCAAGTACGAGTATCAACAGCAAGACGCAGAAAGCTGCAGCATATAGAAGCCGCCTTTTCTTTAAGCCTTTGGCACAAGAAAGTTTCATATTCGTTCCTCATTTACAACAAGCCGAACGCGGCGGATTCTTTACTTTGCCGTTCAGACCCGCCGCGTTCGGCTTTAAGATGTTGCTTAAGACTGTATATACCAATTACAACATTAGGTTGTCACATAAATGTAGCCATGCTTTAAGGCAGCGTAAACATTTTTCGTTTCTTTATCATACCAACGCCATGAATTTACGCCCACATATCCGCCATAAGGATCACAAATTGCAACTTTTGAATAGTCGGAAAGCATACTGTAAATTGCCAAATAGTGCCCCGTTGAGTTATACTGCCAACCAGAAGATTCGCTAATCGCAACATGAACAATCGGAGAGCATTTTGAAGTAAGCGTATTCCAGAGATTTTGCTTGAATAAGTCTGTGGTAACATGAGAGCCCATCCATCTTACTGCATATGTGCCGCGCGATTGATGTGCATTGAGGACTTCAGGAATTTTGTTGGGGTTGGTTCCGGCAGACGAAGTCGTTCCCAACTCGCTTAAAAGCACACTCTCTGAGGGAAGTGTTCCGTTAATGTTTTTCAATGCCATTTGGGTACACGCCAAGCCACAGGTATAATTTGTGGTTTGTGCAATGTAAGCGTAGGGACTCGAGCCTTCCGTCTGCCAATAAACGCTTCTCGGTATAACCAGAGAAATACTTGCTGCCTCCTCTTTTGCTTTTTGCTGATCCGCGAGAATCAACTCCTGCGGAACAACATAGCAGTCACTAACGGGTCCATTGGATTGCAATGGGACATCCTTTAAAGAAGACTCAACTTCCATTTCCACTGGCGTAGGAGGAGGCGGCACTTGTGTGGCATTGTCTGCAAACGCCTGTACGGCCATAGCCATAGCCATAACACCGGCGATTGCGAGGGTGAGAAAACGCTTACTGAGTTTCTTCATGATGTATTCCTCCATTCTGAAAGAAACTTATGTTGGGTTGGTTTCGGGGCGGATATATTCAGCATCTGCGCGCCGATGCTTGAGCCTTAGATGTGGATGGCGGTTCTTTGGAACAACTTCACTGTACCACAAAGTTTTCACATTCGCCATGTTTCGGCAGTATTTCAAGAGTTCCATGTAGCAAAAGACGAGTTTTGCCCAAAAAAGCAGGGTCGCACGCAACCGCGTACAGCCCTGCTTAAAAATTTTGGTATTTGCTTTTTACAGCCCCATTGCCTTTATAACTTGCAAAAGCAATCGTGTCCGTGCAAGCCCGTCCTTGTCGTTGCCGTCGTTGTACAGTGTCAACCCCTGCAATAAGTCCGCAACAGCGCGCTTTTGCTCCGCCGCCAAGTGTTTTGTCGAAAGCGCTTCCGCGTTCTCGCCATAAATCAGCTCGTCGATGGACACGCCGAACAGCTCCGACATGGCAATGATGGTATCGACCGACGGCGTTTTGCTGTCTGTCTCATAGCTGCTGATCGTCGAAGTCTTTTTATCCAGCTTGCGCGCCAGATCGCTCTGCGACCAGCCGCGCTTTTTGCGCAACTCGTAAATATTTCTGCCGATATACCGATGTGCCATTGTTCACTACCGCCCACTTTAGCCTTGTATGTTTACTTTACCACTTGACTATGCGCTGATAGTGTATTATTCTCGTATAAAATATGCTTACAGCGCAATTTTGCGGTTTGGCAGCAAAATCGCTTGACATTTTGGGGGCACGGTATTATGTTTGAAAAAAATCAGGGCATTCTACTCCATCCGAAAGGGGAAACAACCATGCCGACAGGGATCAAGGCGCTGGTTTGCGATGACGACGCAGCCTTTTGCCAAAAAATAGCCGATCTGGTGCGCAGAAATCAGCCGGAAGACGGTAGCAACGTTGCTGTAACGATCTGCTGCGACCCCACTGCATTGACGGACAAAGCCTTGGGGCAGTTCGATATTGCGTTCTTGGATATCGACATGGGCGCATACAGCGGGCTGGAACTGGCGCGCCATATCCGCAGCCTGAACCTTGATACGATCCTGATCTTCGTCACCAACTATGTGCAGTATTCGCTGGAGGGGTACGAGGTGCAGGCGTTTCGCTATCTGCTGAAAAGCGAGCTGGAAGAAAAGCTGCCCGGCTATTACCAAAAGGCGTTGGAAGAATTGCAGCATTCCGCCGATGAAATGACATTTAACGCAAACGGCGAACAATTACGCATCAAATATCAGGATATCCTGTACATGGAAAGCCGTCAGCGCGTGATGCGGCTGTTCACGCTGACGGATACGCGGTCGCGCGGTTACTTTTACGCCAGCATGGAAGATACCGAAAAACAGTTGGCCCCGGCCGGCTTCTTGCGGGTACAGCGCAGTTATCTCGTCAATATGGCGCATATCCAAAAGCTGAATTATGACAAGGTGATTCTGACGGACGGAACGGAACTGCCGGTCAGCCAGAAAATGTATTCGAGCATCAAGGCCAAATATCTGCGTTGGAGGAACCGGCAATGATTGAACATCTTGCAGCAATGCTTGTCTCTGCCATTGCTTTTTTGGGCGCGATTCTTCTGTACGGTGCATTTTCGCCGCGCCGATTGGGTGGCTGGAAGTTTTGGATTTGCTTTGCCGCGTACTGCGTTCTGATGGAGGGGGCTGGGCCGCTGGCAAATGGGCTTTATTCCGTTTGCGGGGTCATAGGCAATAATGTGGGGCAACAGATTCTTTATAATACAACGATTTATTGTCTTCTTTACGTTGTTTTATATAAAGAAAGGCCGATGGTGTATCTTTCCATTACGGTTGTTTTCTATTCGTGGATTTGCTGTATTGAAAACCTTGTCGTCGGCGCAATGCTCATGCTTCAAGCCGATACGGTTCGATCGGCGCTTGAAAATCCGACGAGAAGCTGGCTGTTTTGGATTGATCAGTTGTTGGCGCTCTGCGGATGCGCCGCGATCCGTAAAGCACATCCCTTTCAGCCTCAGACCAACGGTTCACAAAACAGATTCGCAATTCCGGCCATCATATCGTTGGTGTCGTTGGTAATGGCTGGTCGATTGCAAAACGGATATTATCAGGACGAAATCAACGGTGCATTCTTATTTTATTTTTCGGCGGTTTTGCTGTTTGCCGACGTGATGCCGTTTGCGCTGATTGTCTGGGACGAGAAAAACGAGCGGCTCAAAGGAGAAAATTTAACGCTCACCGCACGCTCACGCACGCAGACGGAAAGTATTGAAGCGCTGAGCGCTTCTTACACAGCCCAAAGAAAGCTGACGCATGATTTTAATGCACATCTGGCAACGCTTTCCTCGTATCTGGACAACGGGCAGATCAAAGACGCGCAGGATTATATAACGACGCTGCAGGAACGCCAGACTGATCGAATTCTGATCGCCAATACGCACAATTCTACAATCGACGCGCTGCTGAATCAAAAAGCGCAGGTGGCCAAAAAGAACAACATTGATATTCGTTTTAAGGTCAATGACCTTTCGGGAATACAGGTCGCTCCGATTGATCTGGTGATCATCATCGGCAACCTGTTGGATAATGCCATTGAGGCGTGCGTCAAACTGCCCGCAGGTGAGCGGGAAATCTATGCTCAGCTTTTGTTGGAGGATACACTGTTTCTGTCTTTCCGTAACACATCCCCACCGGTGGAAATCGTAAACAGCTACATTGCCACGACCAAAAAGCCGCCCGACCTGCATGGGTTCGGGCTGCAAAACGTAAAAACCGCATTGAAAAAGTACGACTCGTTTTACGATATGGCCTATGAGGACGGTTATTTCGCCTTTACGATAGAAATGGAAAACGACTTGCCTTCTGCTACCAAAAACTCGTCTTTTGCTACATGAAAGTTGAAATTTGGCAAATTTGGGCGTATTTCTGTGTTATAGCCGAAAGGAAATGATCCTATGCAAAAACTGGCCGCCAACCTGACAGAAAAAATGCTGCGCCGAAAGCTGATCTCGCCGGAGCAGGCAGAGTGGTGCGCTTATCTTGTGGAGTGCAAGCTCGAACAGGTGCTTTGCTTTTCCGTACTGATTGCACTCGGCTGCCTGATCGCACCGCTTTGGGAAGTACTACTGCTGAACTGGGGCGTCGTGTTTTTGCGCCGCAAAGCGAACGGGTTGCACTTGCATACGTTCGCGGGTTGTATGCTTTCCTCGCTGTGCTGTGAACTGACCGCCCTTTGGGCGTGCGAAAAAGTAACACCAGCGGTTGCCGTGCTGCTTTTGGCCATTTCGCTGCTGACGCTCTGCCTTGCCGCGCCGGTCAACGATGTCAACATTCATTTTGACAGCGATGAAATGCAGGCATTGCGCGGCGGGATGCAAAAACGGCTGGCCGTGTATGCAGCCGTTTCCGGCACTGTGTTTTTTGCGTGCCCGCAGGTATTTGGTATCCTTTCCGCATCCGCTTGTATCATTGCCCTGTGCGTGCTTCTGGCACGGATGGGGCTTGGAATCACCGTAATTCAATGACGAGGAGGAACATCATGAAAAAACTCGATATTACCGCTCAAAAAATCGTGCAGCACACACTGCAAAGCGCCATGGAGGGCGGTCCTAATTGTCCTACTTTATGGTTTTACCAGCCCCACCGCCCCGAAAAGCCGCTGCCCAAACCGCAGGACAAAAAGTAAATCTCACGCTGCAGTTCTAAGCCCGTCGCATCTCAAATGCGGCGGGCTTTTTTATGCCTGCTTCTCGAAAAATTCACAAAAAGTTCAAATAATTAGAGAACATTTTCTGCGCTATTAGTCTTTAAGATGATGAGCAAGGGAAAAACGAGCAGAAAAGAGGTGAGAGTGTGTCAAGTGCCGATCGACGCCAAGCCGAAATATTAGAACTGTTGTATATGCATGAAAAATGCAATGTCAACGATTTTGTCGAGCGTTTCGGAGTCAGCAGACGTACCATTACCTCAGATATTGTAGTACTTACTCGCAAGCACAATATCAAGTCGAAGTCCGGTCCTCACGGTGGAATAGAAATAGACAGGGACCTAAAAACCGATGAAGTGCCATACCTAACAGATTTTGAAACTTCATGGTTGAAACGGAAATATGACGAAGCTGAAATCGAAGAAGATCGCATAGCGGCACACTCCATTCTCCGGCGTTTTTCTCTTTAGCGGATATAGTCCGTTCCCCAGCACCTTGACAACCGAATACCCAGCATAACAGGTACGTTACTTTCTCGGCAAGCCCCAGTGGGCGGTCCGGCAAACCGGAATTGCGGCGGGAAAGACCATAATGATACGCCAGCAGCCTCCCGCGTCAGAGGGGGTGACCGAGCCGGAGTTGTAAGCAGTAAGACTCCGGCGGAGTCAGTGAACGGGTGTGCCAACACCCTGCCTGTTATGTTCCCGGTGTCAGGGGTGCGAGCGGCAAATGTGGCACACTTACTTAACTATCTACTTTTGCCGTTTAGGGCAAATCGTGGGCAGCAGGACCCCAAGCGCCTGCTGCCCATCATTTTGCTTTAAACGGGATGGAAAACAGGGGTGTAAAATGCAAACCTATCCAACGGGCTATGCGGAATCCCACCGCATAGCCGAACAGATTTTCCGGGAGATTTTACCCCGGCACAGCATGGCGGTGCGTGAGGAACAAATCGCGCTTTGCCATGAAGTTTTAGATACCTTATATAATAAGGAAATTTCCCTGTGCGAAGCAGGTGTAGGCACCGGCAAAACGCTGGCTTACCTCGTGGGCTGTATCCTTTGGCAGATGCATCGCCCCGAACGGATGAAACTGCCTATCGTTATTTCCACTTCCGGCGTTGCTTTGCAGGACGCTATTATCAACGACTATTTGCCGAATCTATCAGCAATTCTGCTGGAAGAAAGAATTATCCAAGCACCGCTTGCAGCAGTTATCCGCAAGGGTAAAGAGCGTTTTGTCTGCGATGCCCGCCTTGCCGAAAGAGCATCGCTGGTGCAGCCAAGCAGAAAAAGGCAACGGAACAGCTTGCACATTGCAGAAAATATTTTGGACATGGATCATATCCCAGAACTCTCCCGCTATGACCGCTGCCGGATCTGTGTGCCGCAGTCCTGCCCGCGCGATTGCTTTATGCGCTTAGATTGCCGCTACCAGCAGTATCTGCGCGATTCCATGAAACCCGACATCCAAATTTGCAATCACAATTATTTGCTGGCAGATGCATCGCATCGGCAGGAAGATAGACCACTGCTCCTGCGCAGTTATCAGGCGCTGGTAGTGGACGAGGCGCACAAATTACCCGATGCCGCCCGCCAGATGTACACGGAAACACTATCCCAGCACAACATGGATGAATTGTGCCTTTTATTACAACAGGCGCACTACAAGGATTTTGCCAGACAGATGCGGACGGCGTTCCTTACGCTGTCGTTCTCCTGCACGCAGGGACTTTCCAAGCTGCGAGGAAAAGCGAGCGAACCGTTCGTGCTTACGCCGTTCCGCCGCGCTGCGCTCATCGACTGTATAGCACTGTTGCAAAATGCTGGCGGGTTGCCGGATGTGCCGCGATACCTGCTGAACAGGCTGGGAGAAGCCGAAAGTCTCCTGCGCCTTTTTCTCTTAGAGGTGCCGACGCGCATCCTCTACATCGACTACGATGCCGATGGTCAGCCCACATTCTGCGCAGCCAGCAGCCGCGTACCGCAGTTGCTTCGCAGTGCGCTGTGGAACACCCGCGAACCCGCGATTCTGACCTCCGGCACATTGGCTGCAGCCGGAGATTTCAGCCACACGGAACAGCTTTTGGGGCTGGCGGCTTATCGACCCTTGCGTCATTTCCGAGCAGATTCTCCGTTTGACTACAAGAAAAAATGTCTGTTGTTCTTTCCGCCGCGCGTAAAAACGAGAATGGACAACCGCAAAATGGCAGAAGAAATCGTCCGATTGGTGGATGCCTGCCACGGCCATGCTCTGGTGCTGTTCACGTCTTACCGCCAAATGGCCGAAGTCCGCGCGCTGACGGACGGTCAGTGGACATACCCGACCTATCAGGCATGGCGCAACGGCGGCAAAATTATCCAGAAGTTCAAGCAATCCGGCAACGGCATACTGTTCGCGGCAGGCTCCTGCTGGGAGGGTATCGACTTTCCCGGCGATATGGTGTCACTGCTGATTATCGCAAAGCTGCCGTTCCCGATACCAGACCCGGTCAGCGACTATGAGCGCTGGCAGTACCCGAATCTGCGCGACTACATAAACGCCGAAGTCATCCCCGAAATGCAGAAGAAGCTGCGGCAAGGCTTTGGACGTGCCATCCGTACCGAGCAGGATTCCTGCGTGGTGGCGATTCTGGACGAGCGCGCGGGCATCGGCGGCAAGTACCATGACGCCGCGCTGGCAGCGCTGCCGACTTGTCCAACCACCGAGAAAATTGAAGATGTGCAGCAATTCATCCGGGAGCAGAAGCGCCCGGATTACTTTTTGTGAAAAGAGGAACCTGAGATGTACCTTATGCGAAACCACGATGTCTGGATTTATGTGCGCTGCGCCAACAGCGATCCGCGCATTGCCTTTGACCGGCTGTATGACCTTATCGACGAAGCAGCAGGGCATGGATTCCTTGTACGCGGCACATCTTTTGACCATTGCAGCGGCAATACCTTGAAAGACCGCATCGGTCTGCGCTCTATGCTGGACGCAGTAGAAAACGGTCGAATTGAAGCCGTGATGGTGCGCGATTTGGAGCAAATCAGCCGCAACAGCTACATACTGGTGGGCGTTATTGAAATTCTGCGTCAGAATGATGTCTACCTTATTACCACTGAATGCGACCTGAACGCCGAACTCATCAACAGCGGTCTGGAACGCTTTGTCGGTGATCGTTTCACGCGGGCTTCGTTCGGCAAACCTCGCTTTGATGTTCGTCTCCCTCTGATGGACCAGTTTTGAGGTGCCGCTATGACAGAATACAAAGTTTGGGCGTTTGCCCGCAGTGCCGCACCGAACCTGCCGGCGCTGGAAGAACAGCTTGCAGAAGTCATGCGTGAAGCCGACCGGCGCGGCTACATCATCGTCAACTCCTGCATGGAGCAGAAGTACGGCACCGAATTTTGGCGTCCTGCCCTGTTCGCCATGCTTACCGCTGTGCAACAAGGTCGCGTCAATGCCGTCATGGTGCAGAGCCTTGACCGACTGAGCCACGACATTACAACCTTGTACCGCATCCTGCGCTTTCTGCAAAATTACGGTGCCGTACTGATTACGACCGAAACCAATCTGCAATATGAGCTCTATCTAACGGGGTTGGAGAGTCGGATTCTGGTTCGTGCCGCGCGAACCGGAAAAAGGGTGCCGTGGGAGGTGGCTGTCGATGCAGATTGACCCGTTTCCCGTAAGGCTGGAACAGGAGCTGAAATATGCACTGGCCTATGCCGCGCTGGTATCCGCTGCCGCAAACGAAAGATTGCCTAGGGACATCTGTCAGCGCACGAATGTTGGTTATGCCCGGAAATGCAGCGTTTTGTGCCGCGATGTTTAGTGGTTCTCGTGAATAGCTTTTGACCTGCCTTTCGGGTATGTTGTATGTGACAAAAAGAGTGTCACAGCGTCAAATCCAGAGGTGAACATCATGCCGCAAGTCCAAGTTATCCAGCCGATACAGCAACAGCCGAAGCGCCTTCGCGTGGCGGCCTATGCCCGCGTCAGCAGTGATTCAACCGATCAGCTAAACTCGCTGTCCGTGCAGGTGGACTATTATACGCATCTGATACAGGAAAATCCAAACTGGGATTTCGCCGGAATCTATGCCGATGAAGGCATTACCGGCACCAGCACCAAACACCGTGAACAGTTCAACCGTTTGCTGGATGACTGCCGCGCAGGACTGATTGACCGTGTGCTGGTCAAGTCTGCATCCCGCTTCGCCCGCAACACGGCGGATGCGCTGGCATCGGTGCGCGAAATGAAAAGTCTTGGCGTAACAGTTGTTTTTGAAAAAGAGGGCTTTGACACCGAAACTGCCAACGGCGAAATGATTCTGAGTATGATTTGCGCTACAGCACAGGAAGAATCCTTGTCCATATCACAGAATACAAAGTGGGGCATCCGGAAGAAAATGCATGACGGCACTTATATAACCAGCTTGACACCGTTCGGCTATAAAAAGATTGACCGTCAACTGTTTCCCGATGAAAAAGAAGCAGCAACCGTCAAAGAAATTTTTAATCTGTTTTTGAATGGTTTCAGCACGGCGGAAATTGCGAACCATCTAAATACCAATCACCCTAAGCCAGATGTGATATGGCGTTCTGCTTCTGTACGGTTTATCCTACGAAATGAAAAATACATTGGCGACAGCTTATTCCAAAAGAACTATACTCCTGATACCCTTCCACTAAAAAGTTGCTGCAATACTGGACAGCTTCCAAAATACTACGTTGAGGGAACACATCCCGGTATTATTTCAAAAGATGAATTCGAAAGAGTTCAGTCGCTTCTTACACAAAAGAATATCAATAGCACGAATAGTCGAGCCTGCATTTTATCCAAGGTTGTATTCTGCGCCCTATGCGGTCATGTTTGCTCAAGAAAAGTCCGAAAGTCCCAAACTTTTGTATGGTGCTGTAGAACGCATTTACAATCTGCCGCCCTTTGCCCATTAAAGCCTGTTTCGGAAACTGAAATTCAGCAAGCATTTTTATCCGTTTACAATAAATTGCAGGCGAACCAAAGCTATATTTTGCAGCCCATCATAGACACGCTTTTACAGCTTAGGTTTCTGCAAGAACAAGCAAATTCTGCGCGGCAAACAGCGCGTGATGATGTACAGCGCCTTGCAAAACAGCGGCACAACCTTACACGAATCCACACACTGGGATACATCGACAACGCCCAGTTTCTTGAACGTAGTATAGCCCTTGATCAACAACTACGGGAAAAGAAAAAATTCCTTTCCAAACGCACCACTGACAATAGTTTTGAAAGAGTCCTTTTCCAAACCCGTAGCATACAACAGCAATTGGGATCTTCTCCCCCACTGGAAACATTTGATGGCACCATTTTTACCAAATTGGTAAACCGCGTACAGGTCAGCCCTACCACAATAGAATTCAAGTTTATGAATGGCATGACACTATCTGAAAAACGGAGTTCGCTATGAAAAAGCGTTACATTTTATTCGGCTATCAAATTCAAAATGGTGAGTTCTGTATTGTTCAACAAGAAGGCGCCGCCGTCGAGTATATTTTTGATGCTTACAGCAATGGTGACAGTCTCCAGCAGATTGCCACACACATGAGTTCATGCGGGCCACCTTACCGTTCTTCAGACAACCGCTGGAATAAAAATATCATTGCCCGATTGCTTTCCTGCGACATTTACTGCGGTACAGCAACCTATCCCGCCATTATCACAAAAGAACTGTATTTCCAAGTACAGCAACTTCGCAATGAAAAGTCTGTATCCTACTCCAGCGTTCTGCAGTCGTTCCGTGATGATATGCAATGTTGTTGTGGAGAGCGCCTGTATTGGTATCCCAAAACGCATCAATGGTACTGCCGTCACTGTGGAATGTGGTCGAATCCAATTCGCCCAGAAGAACTCTCTCAGCAACTTCGTGAAAAGTTATTCTGGATTTGTCGGCATAATGAAAGAATCTGCTATCCACAGGGCGCAAGCAATATCCACTCCATCGAATCTTCCCGGTTGAGCCATGAAATAAATACCCTGCTTGCTTCCCCGGAGCCAGATGCCGAGTCTATTGTTCGCAAAATCCTGCACCGCGCAGAGTTACAATTTACCTGTTGCTCCGCAGGTGATGCAGACCCAGCAACTCTGCAAATCAAGCGTGCCTGTAACGAGCTTGAACCGACTGACACTTTCCCACTGAAATTATACGCAGAAATCGTCAGCAATGTCATCCTGTATCGCGACACGCACATTGAAATAAAACTGCGAAACGGACAAATACTGTAACAAGGAAAATCAAAATGAGCAACACAAGAATCATCGAAATACCTGCCACAATGCAGACAGGCAAAGGAAAAAATCATGCCATCCGAAAACTACGCGTGGCTGCCTACTGTCGCGTCAGCACCGAGGAAGAAGAACAGCAAAGCAGCTTTGAAACACAGAAGTTGTATTATACCGAAAAAATCACTTCCACTCCCGAATGGGAGATTGCCGGCATCTACGCAGACGATGGCATTTCCGGTGTACACACTAAAAAACGCGACGGCTTTAATCAGATGATTCAGGACTGTAAGAAACGGAAAATTGATTTAATCCTTACTAAATCTATTTCGCGTTTTGCCCGCAACACACTGGACAGTATCCAATACGTCCGAATGCTGAAAGCACTTGGCATCGCAGTTATTTTTGAAAAAGAAAATATTAATACATCAACCATGAACTCCGAGATGATTCTTACCGTGCTGAGCGCTTTTGCACAGGCGGAAAGCGAGTCAATTTCACAGAATGTCGCGCGCGGTAAGCGAATGGGATTCCGACAAGGAAAATTTCCGTTTCCTTACAGACAAATTCTCGGATACAGAAAGGGTTCGGACGGCAAGCCGGAAATCATTCCCGAAGAAGCCGAAGTGATTCGTATGATATTCAACAGCTATCTGCAAGGCGCCAGTTTACAGACGATCAAAAAGCGATTAGAGGCTGACGGCGTACTCACTGCACGTGGCAACAAGAAGTGGTCGTCCGAGAGCGTCCAGCGGATTCTCCAGAACGAGAAATACTGCGGTGATGTGCTGCTGCAAAAGACATTTATCGAGGATGTACTGACAGGCGTATCCAAGAAAAATACCGGCCAACTGCCGCAATATTACATAGAGAATAACCACGAGGGAATCGTCACGAAGCAGACATTCCGAGAGGCACAAGCTGAAATCGCCCGCCGCAACAGCAAGTCGGCCACCAACCATCGCAAGCGACATCGAGGTCGCTACAACAGCAAATATGCCTTATCCGAACGATTGGTCTGTGGTGACTGCGGCAGCTCCTACAAGCGAGTCACTTGGAGCATCCACGGCAGAAAGCAAATCGTCTGGCGATGCGTCAACCGACTTGAATACGGAACGAAGTTTTGCAGCAACTCACCCTCTATCCCCGAAACAGAGTTGCATCAAGCAATTTTGAAGGCCGTGCAGAATTTAGCTGCCAAGTTTACCGGCGAGGTTGCTGACCAGCTTAATGGGATTCTCCATCAGATAGAAGTCGGCGAAAGTCTGACACCACAGCTGCAAGCACAGTTAGAGCAAAACCAACAGGAATTTGACCACCTACTGGAAATGTCGCTGGACTTTGATGAAAACACCCCATTCCTTGATGACAAGCTGAAAAGGCTCAGCGATAAAATCAAACAGCTAAAAACTGCCATCACACAAAGTTCAGTCAATAGCCAAACGCCATCCACCCCTACAAATCCGATAACCGCAAAGGACCTTTTGATTACAGAATACGACGATATGCTTACAGCGAGAATCATAGAAAAAATCATCGTTAAATCACGGCAAGATTTAGAAATTATTTTTATTGGAGGTTATACGCAACAGATTTCACTGCAATAAAGGTACACAGCCAAAACTGCCCATCTGCGTAGCAACTTTACGCGGACGGGCAGTTTTTATTTTTGCGTAAGAATGGAGACAGCCACACTATGAACATCGGAGATAAAATCAAACTCGTGCGCCGCCATCGCGGTCTTACACAGCAGCAGTTGGGTATATTGATTGATATTAAAAACGGGGCAGCGAACCGCATTGCACAGTACGAAACCGGGTACCGCACACCTAAAGCCGAAATTGTAGAGAAAATCGCTAAAGTTCTAAATGTTCGGGAAGAAACATTCTATATGCCAAACGATACCATAGTCGATCTCATTCGCACGTTGATATGGTACGATTGGGAGCATAGTTTGCCTTTTCAAGACTTTGGAGATAGTACGCAATGTTTCTTATTACGCATTCGGCTCTCGTGCAGTCATCCTGCCGTAAAAGCTCTTTTAGCAGATTGGCGGATTCATAGGACAGCATTCGAGAACGGTCGAATCACGTCATCGGACTATCTTGAGTGGATGCTCCAATGGCCACCGACCTTATCTGCACCAGATGATTGACATTGCCATTTGTAAGGAAATTTTTTCTGCTTCAAATTTTGTCAACGCATGAAGTCTGGTATCTTTTTTGTCACATCGAGACATGTTAAAGGCTACATCCGGTTTTGGATGTAGCCTTTTTCTTGTCTTTGCGGACGCTGCAGTCACACAAAACCGGATACCGTGTGCGGGGTTATTCAGCCCCGCGCACGGTATCCGGTTTTGCTTTTCCCTTCATTTTCTCACGGCGGGGGAATTTTTGTTGACATTCTTGGTCTATTGTAGTAGACTGTAAATAAAGATAGGTCTATTACAGTAAACCAAAGGAGTTACCCCATGCTGAACCATGAACCGCTCCGCCTTGCCGATGGCGAATACCGCTTTGCCTGCCTTGTGTGGGATAACGAGCCGCTGCCCAGCGGGCAGCTTGTTACGCTGGCCGCCGCCGCGCTGGGCTGGAAAAAAAGCACCACCTACACCGTTTTGAAGAAGCTCTGCGAGCGCGGTGTACTGCAAAATTCAGACGGTCAGGTGACAAGCCTGATCCGGCGGGAGGATGTCCAGCAGGCCGAGAGTGCCGCCGTGGTGGACAAGACCTTCGGCGGCAGCCTGCCGCGCTTTGTAGCCGCCTTCCTCAACTCAAAGCCGATCAGCGAGGCCGAGGCTGCCGAGATCCGCGCTCTGCTGGACGCCGCCCAACAAAAGGAGGGGTAGTTATGCGCAGTATCGTACTTTCCTTTTTGCTGCTCAGCGCACGCGGCGCGGTGGCCGCAGCGGCAGTCTGGTGCGTTTGCCGGGCGCTGCGCCGCGCCCACGCCCCCAGCCGTCTGCTGTGCTGGCTGTGGCTGGCCGTAGGGGTACGGTTCGTGCTGCCGTGGGGCATTCCGCTGCGGCTGCCCCGCCCGCAAAGCGCCCCGCTGGCTGCCGCCGCCGACACCGTGCAGGAGCTGGGTGCGCTGCCGCTTCCGGATTTGGCCACGGCAGCACCCGCCGCCGTGGTTGCGCTGCCGTGGTACGCCCGGCTGTCCCCCTGGCATGCACTGGCGGCAGTCTGGCTGGCCGGTGTGCTGGTGCTGGCGCTGCGCGGCATCGCGGGCTATTGGCGGCTCCGCCGCAGCGTTGCGCTGGCCTGCAAGGCACCGGACGGCTGCTACGGCGGGGCCTGTGTGGCTGCACCGTTCACGCTGGGCATCCTGCGCCCGCGCATCTATCTGCCGGACACTCTGCGGGGCGCGGCCCGGCAGGCCGTGCTGCTGCATGAGCAGACCCACATCCGCCGCGGCGACCCGCTGACCAAGCCGCTGTTTTATGCCGCAGTCTGTCTGCACTGGTTCAACCCGCTGGCATGGCTGGCGTTCCGCGGTTTTGAGCGCGACATGGAGGCCGCCTGTGATGAGGCCGCCGTGCAGGGCCGCCCCCTGCCCGAGCGCAGCGCCTACTGCGAAACGCTGCTGCAGTTTGCTGTACAGGGGCAGCGGGTGCCGGGCAGCCTGACCTTCGGGCAGGGCAGCGTAAAGGGGCGCATCGTGCATCTGCTGCACTACCGCCGTCTGGGCGCGGGGGCACTGGCGGTCTGCATAGCCGTGGTCGGCCTCTGCTTTGCCGCCTGTATGGTCCGGCCGGAGCTGTCCGCACAGCCCGAGACCACAACAGCCACACCGGAAAGCCCGGCCACCGCCGAGACCGCCCAGCCGGCCGAAACGCCCGCGCCGGTGGTACAGACCTCTGCCCTGCCGACATTGAGCGATGCCGCGAACAGCCCGCGCTTTGTCTGCCCGGTCAAGTACAAATATATTTCCCGCTTTGCCACCGAGAACAGCCACCGGGGCGACGACCTGTGCGCTGCCGAGGGCACCGAGATTTACGCCGCCGCGGACGGTGTTGTGCTGGCCGCGCAGGAGCATTACAGCTGGGGCAATTTTGTGGAGATCGACCACGGTACCGACGCCGACGGTCTGCGCTGGGTCACGCTGTACGCCCACATGAAGTCCTGCGCCGTGCAGGTCGGCCAGACCGTCACCGCCGGGCAGGTCATCGGGTATCTGGGGCACACCGGCAACACAACCGGCAACGCCTGCCATTTTGAGATGCAGGTCAATGGCGTCCTTACGGAGCCGCGGTATTTTACCGCCTACGACGGCAGTGATGCCGCCGAGCTGACGCAGGAAAAGGCAGACGAAATTCTGGCCGAGGCCGTGCGCCGCGCTGCTTCCGACCAGACGACTGCCGTTGATGGAGCTGCCGCCCTTTCCGGCGTGGATCTCTTTACCCTGCCGGTCGCGCCCCCGCCGCAGGTCAGCGGCTATGCCCCCGAAAACGGCCACCCCGGCATTGACTTTGCCGCCGAGGAAGGCGCGGAGGTTTACGCCGTTGCCGGTGGTATCGTGACCGCCGCCGACTACGATGTTGAAAAGGGCAACTATGTCGTCCTTGACCACGGCGGCGGGCTGGAAACGGAGTATCAGCACATGAAGTCGCTGCTCGTCTCTGCCGGGCAGTCCGTGGTTCAGGGCCAGGTCTTGGGATATGTGGGCAGCACCGGCAATTCCACCGGGCCGCACCTGCACTTTGAGGCACGGCAGGACGGCGCGCCCGCAGACCTGACCGGGACTGCCCTATTAGCGGAGTAACAAGATGAAATACAGGCACTTCCCCGCCGCTGTATTGGCGGCGGGGCTGCTTTTTTATACCCTTTTTTCGGGTTTTGCCGCCTATGCGGATGATAAAAAGGGCGAATTAACGCAAAACCAGACCGAAACCCGGCAGGAGTACGAGGCCGCGCAGTCCGCACTGGCCGCGCTGCAGGCGCAGCAGGCCCAGACCGAGAGCGAGATCCAGTCGCTGAACGGACAGGCCGCCGAGCTGGCGGGGCAGATTGAGGCGGTAACCGCTGCCGTGCAGCAGGCACAGACAGAGCTGGACGCGCGTTTGTCTGATGCGGAAACCGCACAGGCTGCCCGGGACGCCAAGCAGTCGGAATACGATGCACGCCTTGCCGTCTGCAAGGAGCAGCTGCGCGCAATGCAGCGGCTGGACGGCGGCGGGGCGCTCTGGCTGCTGACACAGGCCAAAAGCCTGTACCAGCTGCTGACCTTTGACACCGTGCTGCGCCAGATGAGCGCCAAAAACAGTGCCGTTCTGGCCGAGCTTGACGCTGAGGCCGCCGCGCTGGAGCAGGCCCGCGCCGAGGCCGAGGACGCCGCCCGCCGCGCTGAGGCCGCAAGAGCCGAGCTGGAGGGCCAGCAGACTGCCCTGCACACCGCGCAGAGCCAGCTGGAAGCTGCCCTGCTGGATGCCAACAGCACACTGACCGCCCAGCAGGCCGCCGCACAGGCCCAGACCACCGTGACCGATGCCGCGAAAAAAGCCTACGAGGAGGCTACTGCCGCGCTTGATGCCTATGTGCGAGCGCAAAGCCGCCGCTACACGACGGCAGAGCTGCGGCTGACCAGTCTTAATTTCCGCTGCCCGCTGGACAGCTACGGGCGCATCACAACACAGTTCGGCGAGGCGGACCCATGGGGCATCCCCCACAGAGGCACCGACTTTGCCGCGCCGGGCGGCACACCGATCTACGCCATTGCGGACGGCATCGTCAGCGCTGCGCGGGCGATGAACAGCTACGGCAACTGCGTACAGGTCAGCCACGGCACAGCGGATGACGGCTGCCGCTATGACAGCCTGTATGCTCACATGAGCAGCATCGCCGTGGCGGAGGGCACCGCCGTGCGGCGCGGCGATCTGCTGGGCTATGTGGGCAACACCGGCAACGTCTACGGCACCGGCGGCGGGTATCACCTGCATCTTGAGCTGCGGGTGAACGGCAGCCGCACAGACCCGCTGGGCTATGTGCCGAGCCGATAGGGATGGATTTTATCGGCGGCCTGCGGAAACACCCATCTCCCCTGCGGACGATTTGAAAACGAGGTTTCTTATTTTGACCTTCGGTGATTTTTTGTATTTTGTCGGCTTTCAGGTCGAATATACCGCCGTGCGCCTCGCGCGCAGGGTGTGGGCGGCAGCACAGTGGGCCGCGTGGGCCGCGCTTACGCTGCTGGCCGTGCTGCTGCGGCCTGTGGTGCGGGCGGCGGCAAATTTCAAGGCGGCGCTCTGCGCCCCGCGGCAGCTGGCAGATTATCTGCTGCCTGTGCTGGCCTGCGCAGCGCTGGCCGTCTACCTGCACACAGCGCTTTCCCAGCCCTTTGTGCTGCGGGTCGAGGTAAACGGCCAAAGTGTCGGCTATGTGGCCGGTGAAGCAGCCTTTGAGGCAGCGCGCGCCGATGTGCAGGCCCGCATCCATGGGGTGGCCGACTGGCAGATACAGCCGGAGTACACCCTTGTCCGAGGCGGCGCAGATACCCCTACTCTGACCGAGCGGGAAATTGCCGATGCCATCCTGCGCGCCTCCGGCGGGGAGATCACCGAGGGGACCGCCGTCTACATAGACGGCGCGCTGCAGTTCATCACCACCGAGGGTGACCACCTGCGGCAGTTCCTCTATGCGCTGCGCCGCCCCTGGCAGCGCGAGGGTGTGCAGACAGCCTTTGTGCATGGGCTGCGCATGGTGGACGGCATCTACCCTGCTGCAGCGGTCACACCCTACCCTGATCTGATAGAGGCGCTGCAGCACGGGGACGGCCTGTTGCAGGTCAAGGTCGTGCGGTATGAGACCGTGACAAAGGCGCTGCCCTTTGAGACACAGACCGTTGAGGACCCCGCGCTGGACTTTGGCAAGACCGAGACCGTACAGGGCGGGCAGGACGGCGCCGAGCAGGTCACAAGCGAGATCACCGAAATAGACGGCGCAGTCGTAGCCGTGCAGGCCGTGGATGTACAGCTTTTACAGCCCGCCGTGCCGCAGATCGTACACTGCGGCACCCGGCTGAAGGACGGCATGGTGGGCAAGCTCGGCACCGGCAGCTTTCTCTGGCCTGTGCCGGGGTATTCGGGCATCAGCCGATGGGCTAATCTACCCTATGGCCACCGCGGCGTGGACATCACCGCAGCCTACGGCACACCCATCTACGCCGCCGATGCCGGCACCGTTATTGCCGCAAAGTGGCATAACCACCCCACCATGAGCTGGGGCTACTATGTGGAGATCGACCACGGCAACGGCTACAAAACGCTCTACGCGCACATGTGCCGCTTTGTTGTACAGGCCGGGCAGACCGTGGAAAAGGGTCAGTTGATCGGCTATGTAGGCGCTACGGGTGCCGCCACCGGCAACCACTGCCATTTTGAAATGTATTACAACAACGCCCTGATCAGCGCACGGAATGTGTTCCCGGATATATAATTAAATTTATTTTGCAAACCGCTTTACTTTTTTGATTTTCCGTGGTAGAATACTTCACATAGTAAAGCTGACTAAGCTCTCGTTCAGGTGCAATGACGCACACGGACGGGAGCTTTTTGCCTAAAATGAGGTACTGCTATGGATCACATCGACCGCAAAATCATCGACATTCTGCAAAATAATGCCCGTTCCCCGCTCAAGGAGATCGCCGACCATGTGTTTTTGTCCAGCCCTGCTGTGTCAGCCCGCGTCGCCCGGCTCGAAAGCTCGGGGACTATCTCCGGCTATCAGGCGCAGGTCGATGCCCCCAAGCTGGGGTACATGGTCAAGGCCTTCATCAATCTGGATATGGACCCCCAGCGCAAGCCGGAGTTTTACCCTTATATCCAAAACTGCCCCCATGTGGTGGAGTGCAACTGCGTCACCGGCGATTACAGTATGCTGATCGAGGTGCTGTTCGGCACAACACAGGAGCTGGACCAGTTCATTAACCATCTGCAGCAGTTCGGCCGCACCCGCACCCAGATCGTCTTTTCTACCCCGGTGGAGCATCGCGGCGTGCCGGTGGCAGTGCCGGAGGAATGATTACAGGTATCCCCCGCAGCGCAGCAGGAAGATCCAGCCCGTCAGCGTCAGGGCGGAAAGCAGCGTTGTCAGGGCGATGCAGCTGGATGTCAGCACGCCCTCGTGGCCCATATTCTTGCTCATGACATAGGCGCTGGGGGTCGTAGGGCTGCCCAGCATGATGAGCAGCGCAACGAGTTCTTCATTCCGGAAGCCGAGCGCTACTGCACAGGGCAGAAACACCGCCGCCAGACCGACCGTCTTGATGAAGGCCGCCGCCACCGTGGGACCGAGCTTTTGGATGGCCTTTGTGCCCTCAAACGATGCGCCGATCGACAAAAGCGACAGCGGCGTGGTGAGGGACGCAAGGCTGCTCATGGTCTTGGTGACCATCTGGGGCAGCGTGAAGGGCAGCAGCGCATAGACTGTGCCAAAAAGGATGCCCAGTAAAATCGGGTTGGTGGCAACCCCGCGCAGCAGCTGCCCGGCGCTCGGTGTGCTGCGCTGCAAGGGGGATTCCATCATTAAGATAAGCACGGCAAAAATGTTGAACAGCGGCACACTGCCCAGGATCATCAGCGGGGCCATGCCCGCATTGCCGTAGATATTCTGGATGAACGCCACACCCAGCACGGCGGCGCTGCTGCGGTAGCCCGCCTGCACAAACTCCCCTACCAGCGCTTTGTCCTTCAGGAAGCGCTTGGCCCCTGCCCAGACGGCCAGAATGCCGACAAGCGTAGCCGCAAAGCAGAACAGCACAAATCCGGGCTGGAAATCATGCAGAATATCCACACTGCCCATGTCGAGAAACAGCATGGCAGGCAGCGTGACCTTAAAGCAGAGCTTATCCGCCGCCTTGCAGAATGCAGGCGGCAAAAAGCCTGTCTGCCCCAGCAGATACCCCACCACCATGACAAAGAACACCGGCATGGTGGCATTCAAACTAAACAGCAGGTTTTGCATTGCGGCCCCCCTCATTTCTTTATAAAAGCAAAAAAGAAAAGTCCTACAGCGAAAAACTGTAGGACTTTTCTTGGTGCGGAAGATGGGACTTGAACCCACACGTCATAGACACACGCACCTCAAACGTGCCTGTCTGCCGATTCCAGCACTTCCGCTCAAATCGCATTGACTGCGAGAGATATAATACCACAATTCACACCCAAAAGTCAAGCCTTCTGCGAAAGTTTTATTCACGAATTGCTAAAAAAAACGCCCTGCGCCCCCGGAGGTTTCCTTCCGGGGGCGCAGGGCTGTTTATGAAGAGAAAAGAAAATGGCAAATCAGGCGCGGTAGCTTTCGGGCAGCTGGTCAAGGGTCTGCCACTTCTCCATGGCAGCCTCCAGCGTCATACCGTTTGCAACGGCATCGCGGCGGCAGGCATTGACAGCCTGAATTTCCTTCATCTTCTCACCGGTCAGGGCGTAGCCCTTCATGGCGATGAGGGTGGCCGCCCAGGCGACCATCGGGATAACGCAGAACAGCACGATGACAACGACATTCATGCCCGGCGTGTAGGGGTCATACTGGGTAGGCAGGTTGTTCAGGCCGATGAAGGTCACAGCGATGCCGACGACCGTGGCAGCCAGACTGGACACCAGCTTATCGACAAGGCTGAACAGCGTACCCATGATGCCGGGGATATACTTGCCGGAGCGGTAGGTCTCGTAATCGGAGCAGTCGGCGACCATCGGGATAGGCATATCGGCAGTGGCGTAGTATGCACCGTAGCCGATGCCGAAGAAGAGGACAAACAAAACCGTGTACAGATTGATGGACAAGCCATTCTCCCCCAGCAGGCTGAGGTGGAATGCATCGCCGTGGCCCCACAGCAGCAGCAGGACCAGCACGCCGACATAGCAGGCCAGCGCCACACCGACATACTTTGTCAGGCTTGCCTTCTGGCCCTTCTTCTGGCTGGTGCGCACAGAGAGCAGGAAGAACGGCACACTGAACAGATAGCCCAGCACCATCATGGGCAGATACAGCCCATCGTAAGCGCCCATCATGCAGCCGTACAGCATGCAGAGGACCGTTGTGTTGTTGGCGATGGAGAGCGCCAGCTTGGTGCCGGCACCCGCGATCATCAGCCGCTGCATGGGCTTGTTTTCCTTGATGATCTGGATATATTCGCTGACCTTGACCTTCTGGGGCTTTTCGCCGCCGATGCCGAAATACTTGGGCTGGTCCTTCTCCCAGATGCCGATGATGGCAAGGATGGTCAGCACAACGGACATAGCGATGCCGACCGGGGCCAGCGTGCGGAAGAACCCTGCGGAGGAGTAGCCGCCCTCATAGCTTTTGGCCAAAATCGGCGCCAGAAACTGCATGATGCCCATGCCCAGCAGGGAGCCGACCGTGTTAAAGATTGTGAAGAGCGGGCGCTGCTTCGGGTCGTTCGTCAGCACAGTCTGACCGGAGCGGGTGCAGCTGGTCTGGAACGTATAGCCGATGACCCAGACGAAGTACAGCCCCACAAACGCGGCATAGCGCGCCCACATCATGGTATCAGGGATCATGGGGGTGATGCCGTACAAAATCAGGATGCTGACGGCCATAATGATGTTGCCGATGGCCATGAACGGACGGAACTTACCGAATTTGCCGTTCGTGCGGTCCATCAGTGCGCCGATGATCGGGTCGGTGATAGCGTCGCACAGACGCATGGCCGTGACCATGACCGAGGCAAACAGGGTGCCCAGCGCCAGCACATTGCTGCCGAAGGTGGCAATGTAGGAAAGCACCAGGACATAATAGACATTGGTGGCACCGTTGTTCAGCGGAAACAGTACCAGCTGGTAGAGTTTGGCGCGGTTGACATTCGACGCCTTTGCATTTTCGCTCATGGGCTGCTCCTTTATCGGTATTTGTTATGGCATTGCCGCCCCCGGCGGCCTTTTATACCCAGTTTGCGCTGGAGGATTTTGCCTTGCCCAGCTTGTAGGCGGGGTTCGGGGTCTCGACCTTGCGGAATACCGCATCGTCGATGCAATCCCCTGCCACGGCCTGAACCTTCGTCTCGCCGTCCAGCTTGACGCGGAACTTGAAGATATGCTCGCCTGCCTGCTCATCCAGCTTTTCGCCGTTGACATAAAGGCTTACCTGCTTCTGGTTTGAGTAGACCTTGACCTCGATCTCGCTCTGGGTGCGGTCCGCAAAGCGTTTGGAGCAGATATGCACAAACGGCTCATCGCTCCACCACGCCTTGTAGATATAGAAGCTATCCTTCTTCGTCTTGCGGTCAAAGGTGACAAGACCCTTGTGGTTCATGCCCGGCTCGCCGCCCTGATCGCGGGCGTCTGCAGCAAAGTCGTACATGTTCCATACATGGGTCGACCACAGCCAGCTGTGGCGTTCAAAGCAGCGCAGCATGTACTCATGGTAGATTGCCTGATATTCCTCGGTATGGTCACCGCGGCGGGGATGCTCACTGTGCAGATTGGGCATGCCCTCGGCGCCGTATTCGCTGAAGCCCAACGCGCGGTTCGGGTAGCAGAGATGGAAAAAGTCCATCCAGAGGTCATTCAGGAAGAGGCCCGGCACATACCAGCCGAGGTACAGGTTCCAGCTGACCAGATCGGTGATGTGGGCCACCGGGTTGAAGGGGCCGCACATTGCATAGCAGGCCAGCGTGGTCAGGCGGGTCTTATCCATCTCATGGCAGAGGTCGTTCAGCACGCGGTGGTTGTCCAGCATGTCGCGCTTGTCTTTGGTGGAGATTGTGATCTCGTTGGAGACGCCCCAGCAGACGATGCAGGCATGGTTGTAGTTCTGGACGATCAGCTCCTTCATCTGGGAGATCGTGTTCTCACGCCCGTTGGGCATATGCTCAGAGATATAGGGGATCTCTGCCCAGACGACCATGCCCGCCTCATCGCAGAGGTCGTAGAAATACTGGTCGTGCTGGTAGTGTGCCAGACGGATGGTGTTCGCACCCAGCTCCTTGATGAGCTGCATATCCTCGTCATGCATTTCCCGGGTGATGGCATTGCCGAGGCCTTTGCGGTCCTGATGGCGGGAAACACCGTGCAGCGGGTAGGCGTGGCCGTTGAGGAAGAAGCCCTTCTGCGGGTCAACATGGAAGCTGCGCACGCCAAAGCGCTGCCGCACCTCGTCCTGTACGGCCCCGTTCAGCACCAGACGCACCGCGCAGGTGTAGAGATAGGGGTCGCGTACGCCGTCCCACAGATGGGGATGCGCAAGCGTGACTGCGGCGTCACTGCCCTTGCCGGTCAGCACCTCAGCCCCGGCGGCATCGAGGATCGAGAACTCGATCTCGCCCTCCCCCTCAACGCGGGTCTTGACGGTTATGTCTGCATTTGCGCCGTTGACGGTCGGGGTGATCTGCACGCCGCAGCTGCCCAGATAGTCCAGCGCAATGTGATTTTTGCTGACGACCAGCAGGCTGACATCGCGGTAGATGCCGCCGTAGAAGGTGAAGTCCGCCTTCTGGGGATAGACGCGGTCGTTCTTGCTGTTGTCCACCGCCACGGTCAGCTCATTCTCCTCCGCCAGCAGGCCGGTCACCTCTGCGCGGAAGGTCGAGTAGCCGCCGTCATGGCGCATGACCTCCTGACCGTTCAGCGTGACCCTTGCGCTGGCGTTGACGCCCTCAAACTGCAGCCAGACCTGCTGCGTTTCAGCGTCATAAGCGGGGGCCGCAAACTGCGTTGTATAGGTGCAGGTGCCGCGCCAATAATCATTGCCACCGTCCTGACCGTCGATGTTGTTCCAGGTATGGGGCAGATTCACCGCAGCGGTTTTGCCGTCCGGCCCGGTGAACTGCCAGTTTTTCATCAGCTTGGTCGTGCTTCGCATTGCGCCCTCCTGTGTTGTATTTTATACTATAAGCATTGTACAGGAGTGCAAATTTATTCGCAATAGGTTTGCGAAAAGCGGTACTGCCTGTGCGAAATTCGGTTTTTTCGCCACAAAAAAAGTCCCCGCTGCTTTGTACAATCTGCACAAATCCGTGGGGCTTGTTTTGTCTATTCAGCTTTCGGGGGCGGCAGCACGATCTTGACTGCAAACAGTGCCCCGCGGGGTTCCGTTGACATGGTGCCGCTGTATTTGTGCACGATGCGGCGCGCCACCTTTAGCTCATAGCTGTGGCGGCGGCCGTGATCCGGCTGCTCCGCCGGGTGCGGCCCGATGACATTGACGACCGCAAAGCCCTGCCGTCTGCAGACCAGCAGGTCGATCATACGGCGGTCGGTATCCCGCTGCTGGGCAGCGGCGTCAATGGCCTGATCCAGCAGGTTGGAGAAAAGCGCATACAGGTCTCCCGGCTCAATGGCCGCCAGACAGGTGCCATCGGCCACACAGTTCAGCCGGATGCGCTGGGCCTCGCACAGCAGGCTCTTTTCGGTCAGCACAACATCCAGCACCTCGTTGCCGGTGGCGGCGTTGGCGTCATACATCCGGGCGGCCTGCTCGGCCTCGTCCAAACTTTGCGAGACGGCTGCATCGGGCTGCAGGCGGCGCAGGTCTGCGATCTGCACCTTCAGCTCATGGCATTTACGGTTGATGATCTGTACATTCTGCCGCGCGATCTGGTACTGCTTGCGCTGGCGGTCATACAGCAGGTTGAGGGCATCCATCTCCTTCTGCAGGGCGGCCTTTTTGAAAAGCTCCGTCTGCAGATAGAGCAGCGTCACGCAGTAGAATTGGGTCAGCAGGGACGGTGCCACCACCGCCGAGGGGCGCAGCCCGATACGCAGACTTGTCTGCAGGGCAAAGAACTGAAAAACGAACATGACCCCCAGCAACCCGGCACTGCCAAGCTGGCGCGGGCCGATGTGGTAGGTACCGTCCTCCGGCATCGTCCGGGCCACGGTAAAGCGAACCACGATGCAGCACACCACCACAAAGCCAAGCTGGCCGAGCAGCATCGGCGTGCTGTACAGGGAAAGGTGCCGCATGCCGAGTGCCTCGGCAGTCCAGATCAGAACCCGCCACAGCTCATACACCGACTCCGAGGTCAACACGATCCAGACGCTGCAGTAGGCGCTGGCTGCCCAGTCCAGCCGGGTACACAGATGTGTGGATACCGCAGCACAGGCAAAATAAACGGCGTAGATCACAAGCAGCAGCAAGGTGTCCAGACGGCCGCTGTTGCCAAAGACCATCAGCCGCGAAAGTGGGATCACCATAATAAGATCCAGCAGGGCGCGCAGCCGGAAGCGATCCCGCTTTTTCAGCGGCAGCCAGTAGGCTAGCTGGGCGCCGCAGATGCCTGCGGCGCAGACGGCCAGACTCAGGATGGAATCCACCTACAGCGCACCCCCGACATACGCCGCCACGGCGGCCAAAAACGCTGCGCGCTGGCGGCGGCTGATCTCCAGCCGTTCCTCCCCCACCTGCACAAAGTCATCCTGCACACCGCGCACATGGCGCAGATTGACCAGATAGCACTGGTTGCACCGGGCAAAATGGTAGGCGGTCAGGTCCTTCTCCGCCTTGAGCAGACTGCCGCGCACCGACCATGTCCCGGTCGTGGTATGGTAATGCAGCAGCCGGTCGCGCGTTTCCAGATACAGGATGTCATCGGTGGCCAGCAGCTGCACGCCGCCGCCCACCTGCAGGGTAATCTGCCCGCCGCGCCGGCGGCAGATACGCTGCAGCGCGCGGTCCAGCTTTGTGCTGAACTGGTAGTAGCTGACGGGCTTGAGCACAAAATCCAGCGCATCAACCTCATAGCCGCGTATGGCATACTGCGCCATATTCGTCACAAAAATCAGCACCACATCGGGGTCCAGCAGCCGGATGCGCTCCGCCGTGGGCATACCGCCCAGCGTGGGCATCTCAATATCGAGAAAAATAATATCAAACCCGGGGCGGTAAGGCTCCACGATCTGGGAGCCGTCCGCAAAGGGGGTCACTTCCAGCAGCTGGCCGCTCTCCTGCGCGTACTGCGCAATAAAGCCGCACAGCTCCTGCCGCACAGCAGCGTTGTCCTCGACAACGGCGATCTTTGCCACGGGCCGTCTCCCCCTTTCTTACATATATCCTTATTATGACAAATATCCATAAAAAAAGCAACACCCTTTATAACAAAAGGTGCCGCCCTGACCGGAAATTATTGGCTGCCGGTACCTACCGGTCCGGCTCGCAGTCCAGAATGGAGGGGATATTTTCCCAGCGGGCCGCCTCGCTCCGGTAACGCTCCTGCAGCCATGCCACTGCTGCATCCAGCCCCGCCTGACTGCCGTCAAACTCAGCGGACTCGATTTTTTCCTCCGCTGTATGCTCGATGCTCCACGGGCCGGGCCAGATCTGGGCGGTCAGGTACTCCAGCTTTTTCTTACCGCTTTCATCGTTGGGGTCTGCTTTTTTGCCGGGCGTGATGACATACCGCATACCGCCCTCGGCCCCGGAATAGGGGTTGCCGTTATGGAACCAGTGATAGATCGGGAAAGCGTCAAGCATGGCGGGCACCTCACAACAAAAAATGTCCTGATGCAAGAGCATCAGGACATTTTGGAGCGGGATACGAGTCTCGAACTCGCCACCTACTGCTTGGGAAGCAGTCACTCTACCGGATGAGCTAATCCCGCATCAGTGACTGCTATTATAGCGCAAATCAGGTGGGTTGTCAAGGGGGGGCGGGCGGCATATATGCCGCCCCTACTGCGGTGGATTTTGTAGGGGGCGGCGTCCCCGACGCCCCGCGGATGGGTAATCCCTTTACATCATACTGAACAGATCGACCTGACTGGTTTCGGGCAGATTGCCGAGAGCGCCGACTGCGCGCAGCTTGTCAAAAACCGACTGTGCAACGCCGCTGGCCTGCTGCAATTCCTCCACCGAGATATACTCCTGCCCGTGCATCGTGGCCTGCTCAAGCGCCACGGCGGCGGCATCGCCCAGACCGCGGATGGCCGTAAACGGCAGACGGACCTTGCCGTCCTCGACCACATACTTGCTGGCATAGCTCTTGCCCAGCTCGATTGGCAAAAACTCGCAGCCGCGCTGCAGCATCTCGTTTTCCAGCTGCAGGCTGACCAAGGCGTCATCGTCCTTGGCGGTGCGCTCCTCCTTGGGGATCTTTTCGTTGTCCTTCAGGTGCTGCTTGGCCACGCGGACACCGCCGACGGCGGCCTCATAGTCGATGTCCGCGCCGCGCACCGTAAAGTAGACGGCATAAAACACCGCCGGGTGGTAGACCTTGAACCACATCAGGCGGATGGCCGCCATCAGGTAGGCTACGGCGTGGGCCTTGGGGAACATATACTTGATCTTGCGGCAGGATTCGATATACCAGTCGGGCACATCATGCTCACGCATGGCCTCCTCCCAGCCGGGCTTGAAGCCACCCTTGGCGACCTTGCCCTTACGCACGGCCTCCATAATGTCAAACGACATCTTCGGTTCCAGGCCCTTGCGCAGAAGATACAGCATAATGCTGTCACGGCAGCCGATGACCTCTGCGATTGTGCAGGTGCCCGAGCGGATCAGCTCGTCCGCATTGCCGGTCCAGACATCGGTGCCGTGGGACAGGCCGGAAATCTGAATCAGCTCCGAGAAGTTCTTCGGCTGGGCGTCCAGCAGCATCTGGCGCACGAAGTTCGTGCCCATCTCCGGGATGCCGAAGGTGCCGGTCTTGGAGCCAATCTGCTCCTCGGTCACGCCCAGCGCCGCCGGGCTGGTCAGCAGGCTGTAGACCTTCTCATCGTTCATCGGCACAGAGTCGATGGGAATACCGGAGTATTCCTCAAAGAATTTATAGAAGGTCGGCACATCATGGCCCAGCTCATCCAGCTTGAGCAGCGTGTCGTGCAGGTATTTAAATTCAAAGTGGGTGGTCAGCAGACCGCCCTTGACATCGTCCGCCGGGTGCTGGATGGCACAGAAGTCGTAAATATCAAAGGTATCCGGCACAACGACCATGCCGCCGGGATGCTGGCCGGTCGTGCGCTTTACGCCGGTGCAGCCGATGACAAGGCGGTTTTCCTCGGCACGGTTGACGGTACGGCCGCGTTCCTCAAGGTACTTTTTGACATAGCCGTAGGCCGTTTTATCCTGCAAACCGGAAACGGTGCCCGCCTTGAACACATTCTCCTTGCCGAAAAGCTCCTCGGTGTAGCGATGCACGCAGGACTGATACATGCCTGAGAAGTTCAGGTCGATATCAGGCTCCTTGTCGCCGTAGAAGCCGAGGAAGGTCTCGAACGGGATGTCGTGTCCTTCCACGATCATCGGCTTGCCGCAGACCGGGCAGTTTTTGTCGGGCAGGTCAAAGCCGTCAAAGTGGATGCCGTCATTGATCCACTCGCTGTGCTTGCAGTTGGGGCAGAGATAATGCGGCGGCATTGAGTTGACCTCCGAAATGCCGGAGAAGTGCGCAACTGCCGATGAGCCTACAGAGCCGCGGCTGCCGACCTGATAACCGCCCGCGTTGGAGTAGGCCACCAGACGCACGGCGATGACATACAAAACGGCGTAGCCATGGCCGCAGATGGAATCCAGCTCCTTTTTCAGCCGCTTTTGCAGCACATCGGGCAGCGGCGCGCCATAGTCCCGCGCGGCATGCTTCCATGTGTCATCGCGCAGCTCCTGCTCGGCGCCGGGGATGCTGGGCGGGTAGGTGCCCTTGGGGATGGCGCGCAGGTTGTTGTCGATGGTGGCTGCGATCTTGTTGGGGTTGGTCACAACGATCTCGTAGGCCTTTTCCTGCGGCAGGTAGCTGAAATCCTCCAGCATATCGGGCGTCGTGCGGAAGTAGAGCGGGGCCTGATTGTCCGCGTCCTTAAAGCCGTTGCCGGCCTGCAGGACTGCGCGGTAGATCCAGTCCTCCGGCTCCTGAAAGTGGGAGTCGCCTGTGGCCACGACCGGCTTGTGCAGGTCCTCGCCCAGCTGTATAACGGTGCGGTTGAAGTTCTTGATCGCCTCGATCGAATCCACCTGCCCGTTGCGAACCATAAATTCATTGTTGCCGAGGGGCTGCACCTCAAGATAATCGTAATAATCGGCAATGCGGAGCAGCTGCTCATAAGGCTGGCCCGCGACGATCGCCCTGTAAAGCTCACCCGCTTCACAGGCCGGGGAGAGCAGCAGTCCCTCGCGGTACTGGTTGAGCAGGCTGCGCGGTACGCGCGGCTTTTTGAAGAAATACTGGGTGTGCGCCGCGCTGACGATGCGGTAGAGGTTTTTTAAGCCGACCTGATTCTGCACCAGAATAATCAGGTGGTAGTATTTCTTTTTCAGCACCTCTTTGTTGCCGCCAAGGCCGGTGTTGATGGCCTCGACCGCGTGGATGTCCTTTTCCTCGAGGTCGGTCAGCATGACCTCATAGATTCTGGCCAGCGCCATGGCATCATCAACAGCGCGGTGGTGGTTGAAGGGCGGTATCTCAAGATGCTTGTTGATCGTGTCCAGCTTATAGTTGCGCAGCCCCGGGAACAACGCCTGTCCCATCGGCAGTGTATCGATATAGGTGTTCTCGTCCCAGCTGACGCCCGCCTTCTCCCCTGCCTTGCGGATGAACAGCATATCAAAGCTGTGGGCGTTGTGGGCCACAAGAATGTTGTCCCCGCAGAACTCCTTAAAGGCGCGTATGGCCTCCTCCGGTGTGGGGGCGTCGGCGACCATGGCATCGTTGATGCCGGTCAGGTCAACGACCTTCTGCGGGATCGGCTTGCCGGGGTTGACAAAGGTGCAGAACTTCTTTTCCTCGTTGATCTTACCGTTTTCCACAAAGACGGCGCCGATCTCGGTCAGCCGCTCGGTGTTTGCGTCAAGGCCGGTCGTCTCAGTGTCGAACACGACAAACGAGCCGGACAGCGGCATCTGCGCTGCGCCGTAGACAGCGGGGATCATATCATCGACAAAATAGGCCTCACAGCCGTAGATCAGTTTAAAGTTCGGGTCTGTTTCGTGGATGGCATCGGTGGCCAGCATCGCCTCGGGGTAACCTTGGCAGACGCCGTGATCGGTGATGGCCACAGCGCGGTGGCCCATGCGGTGCGCCAGACGCACGATCTTGCCGGGGTCGTTGAAGCCGTCCATTGAGCTGGACTTGGTGTGCAGGTGCAGCTCGACCCGCTTTTGCCCCTCGGGCGCAGTGTCCTGCCGCTGCTCGCGCTCGACCTGCAGAACATCGTAGGGCAGGATGACAAAGTCGTGCTCGTACTTATCGTACATATAGTTGCCGCGCACGATCAGGGTGGTGCCGGGCTTGAGGCCCTCCCACTTGGACATATCGGCGTCCTCGTCCCCCAATACCTTGAGGTTGACTGAACCGGAATAGTCAGTGATGGAGGTAAAATAGATCTTGCGGCGGCTGCCCTTGACCTCGGTGGCAAACACATCGCCCCAGACTGTCACCTTTCCGCCGTCACCCAGATCGTTCAGATGGCGGATGTCGGCAGGCTTGAAGGTCTTGCCGTAGAACAGCTTGACCGGCTTATTGGTAAGGGCCAGCCCCTCGATCGTAAAGTCGGGCGGCGTTTCCTTGGCTTCAAACTTGACGGCAGGCGCTTTCTCCTGCAGGTACTGTTCAAACTCCTCCTCGGTGCGGGTGTTGCCGGTATCGGCCAGCCGCACGATGGGCAGTGCACCGGTGCGTTCCTGAATAAGCTCTGCCAGCACGCGGGGCAGCTCCACGCTCTCCAAGATCTGGCGGCCCGCATTGACATGGATGGTGATGCCGTCCTCCCCAAAGGTGACAGGCTGGGCCTTATCGAGAAAGCCGTTGACCGGCATGCCCCGCCCCTTCAGCTCCTCCAGCATAAGGCGCACCGCCTCCGGGGTGATGCTCTGGTACGCAAAATAGCTGCGAATCTGCAGCTCATACCCGGCAAACACCTCGGAAAGGGATGCACAAAGACGCCCGCACAGCGCCTGATCCAGAGGTTCAGCACTGCGCAGGCAGATCACGACCTGTCTTTTTGTGCGGTAAAGCTCCACACGGTCGACCAGCACACTGCCGAACGCCGCACAGAACTGCTGGTCCGCCGTAAACTGCGGCCAGACTTGGGTGACGAATGGTTTCAAAGGAATTTTACCTCACAAGTGGATAGCATGTTGTAGGGGGCGGCGTCCCCGACGCCCCGCGGCCGGATGCAAGCATCCGCCCCTACGAGGGTTGGCTTCCCCCTCGGGGCTGCGCCCGCAGGCGCGTGTCGAAGCGCAACCGCCGGAGGCGGCTCTTAGCGCGGAGACTGAAGCTGTCCGCGAAGCGGACTGATGAGGGCGAAGTTGCCGGGCATTACCCGCAAACGGATGGCCGAGGACAGCTTACCCCTCATCCGGCCCTGCGGGGCCACCTTCCCCCGCGGGGGAAGGCTTTATTGGTTACATTTTATGAATTTCTTCCAGCAGCTGCCCTACAATGTCGCCCTTCAGCATACGGATCTTTTCACCGCGGATGAAGAGCAGTGCCTCGTCCTTGCCGCCGGCAATGCCGATGTCTGCATCGGACGCCTCGCCCGGGCCGTTGACAACACAGCCCATGATGGCGATCTTGAGCGGCTTTTTGAAGCCCTCGTCCCGCAGACGGCGCTCGACCTCGTTGGCGATCTCGATCATCGGGTATTGGGTGCGTCCGCAGGTCGGGCAGCTGATGATCTCAGGGCCTGCCACGGCGTAGCCTGCCGCGCGCAGAATGTCATAGCCGGCATAGACCTCGTTCTCGGGTTCATCAGTCAGGCTGACACGCAGCGTATCGCCAAGACCCTCCATCAGCAGACCGCCGATGCCCATGCCGGACTTGATCAGGCCCATCCGGTTGCCGCCCGCCTCGGTCACGCCGACATGCAGGGGGTAATCGGTCTGGCTGGCCAGCAGGCGGTAGGCCGCCATCATGCGGGGCACATTGCTGGATTTGATCGAGATGACGATGTTGTCAAAGTCGAACTTCTGCAGCAGGCGCACATGGTACATGGCGCTCTCCACCATGGCCTCGGGCACGGGGGCGCCGTACTTGGCCAGAATATGCTTTTCAAGGCTGCCGCCGTTGACGCCAATGCGGATGGGTATATTTTTGGCGTTGCAGGCATCGGCCACCGCCTTGACGCGGTCATCATCACCGATGTTGCCGGGATTGATGCGGATCTTATCGGCACCGGCATCGAGCGCAGCAAGCGCGGCGCGGTAATCAAAGTGGATGTCCGCCACAACGGGGATGTCCACCTTCTCTTTAATAGCAGCCACAACGGCGGCATCCGCCGGGGTGGGCACCGTCACGCGGACGATCTGACAGCCGGCGGCCGCAACACGCTGCGCCTGTGCCACATTGCCTGCAATATCCTTGACGGGCACATTCAGCATCGTCTGTACGGCGATGGGGTTTGTGCCGCCGATCTTGAGATTACCGATCTTGACTTCTTTTTTCAGTTGACGCTGCATCGTAGTTCTCCTTATAAGAATCGTGTAATGTCCTGCATCGTTACCAAAATCATGAGCCACAGCAGGGCGACCATGCCCGCCGTGTTGATAAAGCTCTGCGCGCGCAGGGGTACAGGATGGCCGGTCAGCCCCTCCCACGCAAGAAAGAGCAGCTTGCAGCCGTCCAGCGCGGGAATGGGCAGCAGGTTGAAGATGCCCACATTGATCGTCAGCAGAGCCATCAGGGAAAGCACATCCCGCCAGCCGTACCGCACAGCCTGACTGACTGCCGACACAGTGCCGATCGGGCCGGAGAGATCCTCCATGCCCGCCTTGCCGGTAAACAGCTGCCAGAAGCCGCCCAAAATCGCGCCGCTGTAATAGCGGAACAGCTCCCCTGCCATGACCAGAGTGCTGTGTACCGACAAGGGCTGCGCTGCCACCCGAAAGTCTGTGGCATACTGCACACGGCCGTTTTCATCCAGCGTTGGGCCGACCGTCACGGCGGGCAGGCTCACGACCTCGCCGCCGCGCAGCACCTTCATGGTATGGGTCTTTTCGGTACCGTCAAACAGATCAGACAGTGCGTAGACCGTGCGGCAGGGCTTACCGTCCACCTGCAGAAGGACATCCCCCTTTTGCAGGACAGCGGCGCTCTTGGCGTTCTCGCCGAAATCCGCTACCGTTGTGCTGCCGAGCCGCCCCTGCGAGAGGACCAGCACCAGCAGCACCGCCATACCGAGCAGAAAATTCATCAGCGCACCGCAAAGCGTCACAAAGAAGCGCTGCCATGCCGTGGCCTGCTCAAACTGCTGCCCGCTGACCGTCAGCGGGAACAGCGCAGCTTTGCGCGGCGGGGCGCTCTCCTCCGCCGGCGGGTCTGCGTCCTCCTCCGGGGGTTGACTGAACAGGTTGTAGCCGCCCAGCGGGAAAAGGCGCAGTGAATAGGTCGTACCGTTTTTTTGGACCGACCACAGGCGCGGGCCAAAGCCGATGGAAAATTCCTCAACATGGATACCGCAATGCCGGGCCGCCATAAAGTGGCCCAGCTCATGCACCAGAACAACGCCGCCGAACACGAGCAGCGATGCCAGCCCGGTCAGCAATGCAGTCATAGGCACCTCGCAAGTAAAGTATTGGACATAGAGTCGTAGGGGCCGGGCATGCCCGGCCCGCGCGTGTATGGCAGGCAGGAGCCTGCCGGAAAGCTGAGGGCCGCACATGTGCGGCCCCTACCGGGCAGTTCCAATCAGATATGTGCCTCCACATAGGCTCGCGCCATGCGGTCGCACTCATGGACATCGGCAAGCGTGTAATCCCCGCCGAAGGAATCGCTGTCCACGATGCCCTCCACAAGGCGGCCAATGTCGAGGAAGCCGATCTCATCCCGCAGGAAGTGCGCCACGGCAGCCTCATTCGCGCCGTTGGCGGCGCAGGGGGCCAGACCGCCTTTGCGGATTGCCTTCTTGCAGGCCTTGAGGCAGCGGAAGGTCTCATCATCCGCAGTGGCGATGCTCAGCTTGGTCAGTGCCGTGAAATCCAGCTCCGGCACAGGGCTGGGCAGACGCTCCGGCCAGGTCAGCGCGTACTGGATGGGGATGCGCATATCCGGTACGCCAAGCTGCGCGATGATGGAATGATCGGCAAACTGCACAGCGGAATGGATGATGCTCTCCCGCTGGACAACGATCTGGATCTTGTCCTCCGGCAGACCGAAGAGCCACGCAGCCTCGATCAGCTCAAGGCCCTTGTTCATCAGGGTGGCGGAATCGATGGTAATTTTTGCACCCATGTTCCAGTTGGGGTGCTTGAGGGCGTCCGCCTTCGTCTTGGTGCGCAGCTCCTCGGTGCCCATGCCGAAGAACGGCCCGCCGGAGGCGGTCAGCAGGATCTTTTCCAGCGTTTTGGCGCTGTGCTGATCCTGCAGGCACTGGAAGATGGCGCTGTGCTCACTGTCCACAGGCAGCAGGTGAACACCGTGCTTTTTGACGGCATCGGTCACCAGATGGCCGCCGGTGACAAGGCTCTCCTTGTTGGCCAGCGCCAGATCATGGCCGCTCTCGATAGCCGTCAGCGAGGCATCCAAACCCGCAATGCCGACAACGGCGTTCAGCACCGTGCCTGCGCCGTCCATGGCGGCCAGCTCACGCAGGCCGTCCGCCCCCTTCAGCAGCTTGGGCGCGCCCGTCTGCCCTGCCAGCGCGGCGGACAGCCTGTCGAACGCGGCCGGGTCGGTGACAGCCACATACTTCGGGTGAAATTCAGCGATCTGGGCCAGCAGCTTGTCTACGCTGGAGTTGGCTGACAAACCGAACACCTCATAGCCATGCATGCGGCAGACATCGAGGCTTTGGGTGCCGATCGAGCCGGTAGAGCCCAGCAGTGTGATAACTTTACTCATTGTACATTCCTCACAGCAGATAGAAGAAATAGCGTACCGCGATGGAAACGAACGGCGCAATGAACATAACGCTGTCAAAGCGGTCGAGAATACCGCCATGCCCCGGGAAAATCGTGCCGTAGTCCTTGATGCCCGCCTGACGCTTAACAGCAGAGGCAAACAGGTCGCCCAGAATGCCCAGCACCGATGCCACGGCACCCATGCCGAGCAGCACCATATAGTGCCGCGCCAGCACATGGATGCTCAGCACATTATAGGTCTTTGACAGCAGCGAGTAGACCAGTGTCAGCACGCAGCCGGCGGCCATGCTGCCCAGCACGCCGCCCACAGCGCCCTCCACCGTTTTGTGGGGGCTGACAATGGGGGCCAGCTTGTGCCTGCCGAAGGCGCGGCCCGCAAAGTAGGCAGCGGTGTCCCCGCCCCATGCAAAGCAGAGGATCAGCAGGATGAAATAGATGGCATCATAGCGATACTGCGCAAAGGGCAGCATCCGCTTGAGATGGATGAGCGAGTAAAAGCAGAAGGTGATCACGCCCGAAAAGTAGACAAACCCCGTCAGCTTGCCGAAATCCAGCGTCTGGACATGCGTGATCTGGCAGACATTGTAGAACAGCACGGTCAGGAACGCCACCGGCAGCAGCAGCCCGCGCACCATCTGTGAGCTGCTGAGCATGACCAGCAGGGTCAGCGGCACAGCACCGGCATACAGATACCATTGCTTTTTGCCAAAGCCCATGGCGGAAAAGACCTCATGGATGGCCAGCAGGCAGATGGCACTGAGCACCAGGTCAAACAGGAAGGTGTCGAAAAACGCCAGTACAACGGCCAGAACGCCCAGGCCGACAACGGCAGTGATGATGCGGGTCTTCATAAACAGTGATTCCCTTTCGCGGAATAGATTTTCTTGCAATAACAGCCTATGCGGGCGTGTCAGATGACATGCCCGCACAGGCTATCGTTCATGGAGAGATCAGACCTCCATGATCTCCTTGTTCTTGTCGGCGCAGGTGTCGTCGATCATCTTGACATACTTGTCCGTCAGCTTCTGGGTTTCTTCCTCAAGCTTCTTCTGATCGTCCTCGGTGATCTCGCCGGCCTTCTTCATGGCCTTAAACTTATCCATTGCATCGCGGCGGATGTTGCGCACAGCGGTCTTGGCATCCTCGCCCTGCTTCTTGACATCCTTGGTCAGCTGCTTGCGGCGCTCCTCGGTCGGGGCCGGGAACACCAGACGGATGACCTGACCGTCATCAATGGGGTTGATGCCGATGTCGCTGGTCTGGATCGCCTTGGAGATGGGCTTGAGCATCGAGCGGTCCCACGGGGAGATGGTCAGGATGCGGGCCTCGGCCACAGCCACAGCGGCGATCTGCTGGATGGGCGTGGGGCTGCCGTAGTAGTCCACCGCCACCTTGTCGAGGATGGCGGGGTTGGCGCGGCCGGCGCGGATGGAAGCCAGCTCATGAACCAGATGGTTGACGCTGGCGTTCATTTTTTCTTCAAAGGGTTTGGTCGTGCTGCTCATAGTAAGATTCTCCTTATTCGTAAAATAGTATAGGGGAAAATTATGAATTTTCAAAGCTTCAGCTTTTTTTGATTTACTCCTTCACAAGGGTGCCGACCATCTCGCCCTGCACAGCCTTGGCGATATTCTCAGGCTTACCCAGATCAAACACAAGGATGGGCAGGCCGTTATCACGGCAGAGGGTCGCGGCGGTGGAGTCCATAACGGCCAGACGCTCGTCCAGCACGCGGGTAAAGGTCAGCGTATCATAGCGCACGGCATCGGCATACTTGTGGGGGTCCTTATCGTAGACACCGTCCACCATCGTAGCCTTGAACATGGCATCGGCGCTGATTTCCAGTGCGCGCAGCGCGCTGGCCGTATCGGTGGAGAAGATGGGGTTGCCGGTGCCGCCGCCGAACACAACGATCTTGCCGCTCTCCAGCGCAGCGATGGCCTTGTCGCTGGTGAAGCACTCGGCCACCTGCGGCATAAAGGAGCTGGTCATGACAACGGCCTCCACGCCCTGCTGGCGCAGTGCATCCTTGACGGCCAGCGCGTTCATGACGGTAGCCAGCATGCCGATCTTGTCGGCGTCCATGCGGTCCATTTTGCCGCTGGAACGGCCGCGCCAGAAGTTGCCGCCGCCCACAACAATGCCGATCTGCGCACCCAGATCGTGCGCCGCCTTGATACCGGCACAGATAGAGGCGATGGTTTTCTCATCAAAGCCCGTGCCCTTGGGGCCGGAAAGTGCCTCGCCGCTGACCTTCAGAAGAATACGTTTATACTGAATTGCCATAAAAACACCACCTGTAGTTATTTTGGCGGTCTACCCTGCCGTACAGGCATAGTAAACCATTCTTTTTGTATAACATTTTACAATAATTTGCGCACAAAGTAAAGCGGTGCAGCAAAAAAAGCACCGCTTCCCTGCCGGGACAACGGTGCCATGTCATTTTACAGCAATTCCTGCGCCCGCAGCACAGCCAGCTCACGGCGCAGCGCCAGCCGCCGGGTCTGCTGCTCGGCCATGCGCTCCATGGGGGATTCCAGCATCAGGTCATCGAGCGGCGGCGCGGGCGGCAGGGTGAAGCGCAGCTCCGTGCCCGGCCCCGGCCCCACGGCCAGCGACCAGCCCATGGCCTTTGTGTAGGCCGCGATGAGCGGCAGCCCCAGCCCGCCCGCATAGAGCAGCCGGGCGCTCCAGCAGCCATCGGTCAGCAGCGCCTTTGCATCGGGCGGCAGGCCGGGGCCGTTGTCCCGGTAGCAGAACAGCCCGGGCTCACAGTGCAGCGTAATGCAGGCCCCCGCGTCTGCGGAGAGCGTGTTGGAGATCAGGTTCGTCATCAGACCGTTCAGAAGGGCCGCATCCCCCACCGTGGGCAGCACGCTCTGCCCGGCGGTCTGCAGCTCGATCGTAAACGGCAGGTCATACCGGGCGGCCTCCTCCCGCAGGATGTCGCATATCTCATCCAGCTGGCTCAGCAGGTCGATGGGGCGCGGCACGCAGGTGCTGTGCAGCACGGCGGCTGTCGCCGCATCGGAGGCCTGATCCCCCAGACGGCGCGCGCCGAGCAGCTGCGTCTGCATATCCTGCACAAGCTGCGCCATGCCGGCGCGGTCCGCCGGGCTCAGGGGGTGCTCAAGCTGGTCAAGCAGGACCTCAAAAGCGTTTTCCATGCCGTCAAACACACGGCGGAACCGGCCGCGCAGCCCGCCGCGCAGGGCCAGCAGGTCTGCCTTGCTCTGCTTTTCCTCCATGGAAAACGCCTCCCTTTATCGTTCTGTCATACCGCGCAGCTGCTGAAGCATTCCTTTAAAAAGCTGTCCGTTGGAAAGCACACCGTCCTCCGGGCGGCCGCACCGCAGGCAGAGCGCCCGGTACGCATCGGTGCCGCGCCTTGCCATGCCGGCGGATAGCCGGTTCAGTGCTGAGGTCACCGTTCCGACCTCGATGTCCTCCTCCGTTGCGACATACTGCTGCAAAACGCCGATCGGCTGCGGCTTGTCCGCATACAGGGCGTAGAGCAGCATCCGCTCGGCGTAGCGGTAGCCGTTCAGGGTCGTGGGTGCGCCGAGGCTTTCCAGCACATCCTCACAGCAGCGGCGCAGCCGGTAGAGCCGGTTTTCTTCCTCATCGGTGCCCATGCGGTAGATCTCATCAAAGAGGTTTTTCATGCCGTAGGGGCGCAGCATGATCTCATACCGGGAGAACAGCCCCAGCGCACGGCGGGCGGCCGTCTCCTCCGGCACAGGCACAAGCACCAGCACAGCCGGCTCCGGCTTCAGATCCATTTTGCCGATCTCCTGCAGCACCTGCGTCACGGCAGGCTTTGTGAGCAGCGCATCCAGCACCAGCACCTGCGGGCGAAGGCCGCCGTGCAGCAGCTCCAGTACCTCCTGCCCGGTGGATGCGATCGCCGCCGCGCGGACCTCCTCGCTGTGGGTCCGGGCAAACAGCTGCATCGTATCCCGGTCAAGGCGGGAGCCGAACGCAAAAAGTGCCACAACGGCCGGTGTTTCCGGGAGTTTGGCCTGCCCGGCAGCCTTGTCCATCAATGCCACTGCCATCTCAGCCCACCGCCCATCCGCAGATATCCCGGAGGATCGCGGGCATCTGGTCAGGCTCCACCGCGTTTTCATACAGAAAGCGTGTCAGCATCCCGGCGCGCTCCTCCCCTGTGTCGCACAGCATCCGCTCCACCGGCGGTTCTTCATCGCGCTGCACGCAGATGACAAAAGCGTCCTCCTCGCGCAGCAGTGAATAGGTCACGGTCCCAGCCGCCTGCAGGTCTGCCAGCGCAGAAAATTCCCGCCGATAGCTTGCGATCCGTTGCGTATCCATACAAAAATCTCCCTCCACATAATGTCGCTCCCGTCTGCTTAAAAATACTATAGTGCAACACCTGTGCAGGTTCAATCCAAACCGCGTATACGATTTTATACGGTCAGGGCAAGATTTGTATTATTATAGCACTATTTATAGTGTAGCGCAATAAGCGTGCGGAAAACAGCCGTCCGCAATAAAAATCGTATGTTACACGACCTGTCCCCCTTTGGCCCCACAAAATTCTTGTTTTGCTCTTGACTTTTTGCGCAAAATGGATTACACTGGTTTAGTCGCAAAGACATGGGCCTGTAGCTCAGTTGGGAGAGCGTTCGGTTCGCATCCGAGAGGTCAAGGGTTCGAATCCCTCCAGGTCCACCAGAAATCCCGCCGTATTCCGGCGGGATTTTTTGTTTATACAGCGCTTTGTATTGACACCAGCAGTTCAGATCGTTATAATTAGAACTGTTCTTTTTATTACTTGCAAAGGAGGGTTTGCTGTGCTGCCTGTATTATCCTATATACAGCACTACAAAAAATACTATACCGCGCAGTTTGAGGCCGCCTCTGCGGCATACGGGCTCAACCAGTTGGAGATCGACATCCTGCTGTTTCTGCACAACAACCCGGAATGTCACACCGCCGGGGGCATCTGCCGCTACCGCGGTCTGGCAAAATCCAATGTATCGGCGGCGGTGGAGCGGCTGCGCGCGCGCGGCGTGCTGACGGTCTCCCCTGCGCCGGACAACCGCCGCCAGCGGTTGCTGGGCTTTACTGCGGACGGTCAGCGCATCGCCGCCGCACTGGCAGAGATACAGCGCCGAACGGTCGAGCCGCTGTTTGAGGGCTTTACCGCAGAGGAGCAGCAGAGGCTGCAGGAATATCTGTCCCGCATGGACGCAAACATCCATCGTCAGCTGAAAAAGGAGTAACCCTATGACATATCTTATCGCATTTATCGTCTGCTTTATCGCAGGCATCGGGGCCGGGCTGGGAACCGGCTTTGCCGGTATGAGCGCGGCAGCGGTCATCAGCCCGATGCTCATCACCTTTTTGGGCATGGACCCCTACATGGCCGTTGGCATTGCATTGGCCAGCGATGTGCTGGCCAGCGCCGTCTCTGCCTATACCTACGGCAAAAGCGGGAATCTGGACATCAAAAACGGCGCCGTCATGATGGCCTCAGTGCTTTGCTTCACGCTGGTGGGCAGCTATGTGGCCAGCCTTGTGCCCGGCACCACGATGGGCGGCTTTTCCACCTTTATGACCCTTCTGCTGGGCGTAAAATTCATTGTGCGGCCGGTCATGACCACCAAAAGCTCAATGAACGCCGTGAGCGCAGAGAAGCGGTTTGTGCAGTCCCTGCTCTGCGGTGCGGGTGTCGGGTTCATCTGCGGGTTTATCGGCGCAGGCGGCGGCATGATGATGTTGCTGCTCCTGACCTCGGTGCTGGGGTATGAGCTGAAAACCGCCGTGGGCACCAGCGTCTTTATCATGGCCTTTACGGCGTTCACCGGCTCGGCCAGCCATTTCGCCATCGGCGGTATGCCGGATGTGTTCTGCCTTATCTGCTGTGTCGTCAGCACCCTGCTTTGGGCGCGTATTGCCGCCAAGTTTGCCAACAAGGCCGCGCCTGCCACTCTGAACCGCGCCACCGGTGTTGTACTGGTCGTGCTGGGGGCGGCGATTCTGGCAGTGAATTATTTGTAAGGCAATACCGCGTTCTATGGCAGCGATGCAGGGGTTGATGCCTGCATCGCACCTTTCAGTGTGCAAATAAACAGCCCCCGGACAGTGCGAAGCTGTCCGGGGGCTATCCTTATGCCTTCTTAGCCTCCCCTTCCGGGAAGATGATCTTGTTGACGAAGAAGAAGATGACCATCGAGATACCGCCGTTGAGGACGGTCGTACCGATGTTGTAGATGAAGTCCGGCACCAGAAGTCCCGCCACTGCGACCCATACACAGTTGATGGAGTTGACAATGCAGGTAATGGCACAGAACGCAAGGACATACCACGCGATCTGCTTGCCTAAATTGCCCTTGCTGCGGAACACAAAGCTGCGCTGGATCGGGAAGTTGATGCACTCCCCCACCACCATTGCCACCATATAGGCGCAAAAGTACGGCAGGCCGCCGTGAGCAGCGTCATAGCCCAGAATATTCCAGCGGAAGGTCTCTCCGAAGAGTGTGACCGGGATGCCCGGCCAGCCGAAGTCCACGACCGGCAGCCCGGCAAACGCCGCAGGCAGAAACTGCAGCAGCAGGTATTTGAACACCGTGATAAGATTTGATACGATGACGAACAGCCCGCCCTCGCGCACCCATTGGGCGGCGGCAGGGTGCTTGGCTGCAAAGGTATTCCACGCTTTCATATAGTCTCCCTTCAGTCGTTGCGCAGGCGGCGTTCCATCTGCGCGTTCAGAATTTGATTTTTAACAGCTTCATAGATGACCCGTACAAGGCCGATGATCCAAAAGCCCTGCAGCTCCATGACGATGCCGTCCACCATGCCCATGCTGATGGCACCGCTTGTCATTTTGGCCAGCGCACGCAGCGGCATGTTGTACTGGAACAGCACATTCAGATCGGGCTTTCCTTTTTTGAAGCTGGCGTTCAGCAGTGCTGTCAGCACGGCCCAGATCAGCCAGCCCAGCGGGCTGCGGCTGTGGTTCAGCTCGCCCAGCGTCATGTTGCGGTCGATTTTGACCTTATCCTGCGGGATGGGATGCCCGAGCAGGGCCTCCCACTCGGCATCGGGCACATTCTTCACACTGCCGCTCTTGTAGTGCGGCAGCGCCTTGCCGGCATAGGGGTCGGGGGCATTGGTGCCGCGGATGTCAACATTGGCCGTCAGGCGGATGTCCGCGCTGGAGGCACCGACACGGACCTCATACCGGCCGCCCTCGATCTCCCAGCCATCGGTTCTGGTGTTCCAGTAGCGGAACGCCTTGTCATCGAGCGGGAGCATGACCGTACGGCTCTCCCCTGCCGCCAGCGGCACCCTTGCAAAGGCCTTTAGCTCCTGCGCGGGGCGGAAGATCTCCGCACCCGGCTTTGCGATATAGACCTGCACGATCTCCGCGCCGTCACGCGCACCGGTGTTGGTCACGGTCAGGGTCACACCGTCGGCAGTGACCTTCAGGTCGGAATAGGCAAAGCTTGTGTAGCTCAGGCCGTAGCCGAACGGGAACGCCACCGGCACCCCGGCGGTCTGGTAATAGCGGTAGCCGACATACAGCCCCTCGCGGTACTGCACGGTGCGGCCCGCCCCGGCAAAGTTATCCTTGGCGGGGGTCTCCGCATAGGCATTGGCCCATGTCTCGGCCAGCTTGCCGCCGGGGTTGACCTTGCCGGTCAACACATCCACCATAGCCCCGGCACCGGCCTGCCCGCCCAGCGCCCCATAGACGAGCGCCCTGCAGTGGGCCAGCCACGGCGTTTCCAGCGATGCACCGGCGTTCAGGACGACCACCGTGTTGGGGTTGGCCTGCTCAACCGCCTGCAAAAGCTCGATCTGGTTATCGGCAAGCTTCATGTCCACGCGGTCAAGGCCCTCGCTCTCCTTGATCTCATCCAGACCCAGACAGAGCAGCACCGTGTCAGCCTTTTGGGCCAGTGCCACGGCCTGCGCCTTTTTGTCGGCATCGGGGCGGCCCTGACGGTCAAAGCCTGCGGCGAAGCCCGCGCACTGCAGCCCGCTCTGCGCAAGGCAATCAAGCAGCGTATCGACCTTGATAGAGTTTACGGCGCTCGAACCAGCCCCCTGATAGCGCGGTGTCTCGGCAAAGTCACCGATAACGGCAACCCTTGCACCGGCGGCCAGCGGCAGGATGCCGCCGTCATTTTTCAGCAGCACGGCGCTCTCGGCGGCGGCGCGGCGGGCCAGCGCATGGTGCGCATCGGCGTCAAAGCTGCGGCTGTGCTTTTGCACGGCAGCGCTTGTATCCAGCACCAGCGTCAGCAGCTCGTCCAGCCGGGCATCCACATCCGCCTCGGTGATCTTGCCGCTTTGTACGGCAGCCAGCAGCTCCCGCACGGCGTCACCGCCGGGGGCGGGCATTTCCAGCGTGGAGCCGTTCTTTACGCCGAGCGCATGGTCGTTGGAGCCGCCCCAGTCGGTCACAACGGCACCGGAAAAGCCCCAGTCCCTGCGCAGAATATCCTGCAGAAGATGGGCGTTCTCGTTGGCATAGGTGCCGTTGACGAGGTTGTAGCTCGACATGATGGTCTTGGGCGCAGCCTCCTTGACCACGATCTCAAAGCCGGTCAGGTACAGCTCGCGCAGCGTGCGCTCGTCCAGAACGGAGTCGGACGCCATGCGCCGCAGCTCCTGACTGTTGACGGCAAAATGCTTGGGGCAGGCTGCAATGCCCTCGCTTTGGATGCCCCGCACATAGGCGGCGGCCATCTTGCCCGAGAGATACGGGTCCTCGGAAAAATACTCAAAGTTGCGTCCGCACAGGGGGCTGCGCTTGGTGTTAAGCCCGGGGCCGAGCAGCACGGCAACCTCCTGCGCAGCGGCCTCCTCGCCCATGGCGCGGCCGATTTCCTCGCCCAGTGCGGGGTCCCAGCTGCAGGCCACGGTGGCCGCAGTCGGGAAGCAGGTCGCCGGAACGCTGGGGTTCAGGCCCAGATGGTCCGCCGTCCCGGCCTGCTTGCGCACGCCGTTCGGCCCGTCCGACAGAGTGATGGACGGCACGCCCGCCTTGGGGCAGCCACGCGTGGTGAAGGTGCCCGCGCCCGAAAGCAGCGCGCATTTTTGTTCCAGATTCAGTTTTGCGATGATTTCAGCGTTTTTCAAGGGGGACGCACTCCTTTTTTATAAGGCAATACCGCGCAATTTCAAGTCACGGTCATGCGCTTGCATTGTGCGGTATTGCGGGGGTTATTTTTATGTGTTCTTGTTTTCGGCTCTCGCGGCCTTGGCGGCCTTGTACAGCTTGACATCACGGACAATGCCGCAGATTGCCAGTGCAAACAGTGCCACGGCAACAAGGTCGATCAGCGCAACAAGGTGACGCCAGCCGAGCACAGCGGGCTTAAAGTCGTGGCGCAGCGCGGTGGTATCGCCGATGCTCTCGGCATAGTCGCGGTTGGTCACACGGACGTGCAGATACATATACAGTGTCTGCTTTGCAGCGCGGCGCAGGGCCTGCAGATAGCTGTTGGAGCCGGTCTCGCAGGTAAGCTGGCCGCCCATCATGCCGGACATCCAAAGGCTGCCGCCTGCACGCAGGGCCTGATCGCCGTTCATGAAGCTGTGGTGGTCGGCGTAGTCGGTGATAACAGCGCCGTCAAAGCCCCATTCATCGCGCAGGATACCGGTCAGCAGCGCCTCGCTGCCGCCTGCCCAGACCGCGCCGATGCGGTTGTAGCTACTCATCAGACCGACAGCATCGTACTCCTCTACCAGCATCTGGAAGGGGCGCAGGTAGGTTTCGCGCAGGGTCTGCTCGGTCATCCATGTGTAGACGGAATCACGGTAGATGCCGCTCTCGCCATCGTTGCAGATGAAATGCTTGACATAGGTGTAGACACCGGCATCGTTGGCACCCTGCACAGTGTTGCCGCAGATGACGCCGGACAGCAGGCTGTCCTCGGAATAATACTCATAGTTACGGCCGTTGAAGGGACTGCGGTGCATGTTGGTGGCAGGGGCATACCAGCCGGTGTAGCCGTTCTGCAGTGCCTGCGTGCCGATGGTACGGCCCTCCTGCAAAGCAAGGTCGGCGTTCCAGGTCTGGGCCAGCGTGCTGGAGCTGGGGAAGCCGGTCCCGGCACCCATGCCGGTAAAGCCGCCGATCTGTGCGGGGCCGTCGGCGTCCTTGCTGCGCACCTTGCCAACGCTCTTGAGCTCAACCAGACCGCCGTAGCCGTTGACAAACAGGTTTTCCATCTCGTCCACAGTCAGCTGATCCAGCAGAGTATCCCACTGCGGGTCGTTGAAGTCAGCGCCCAGCTGGCAGCCCAGCTCGGTAGTCTTGCCGTTATCCTCGATCTTCAGGCCGTTCTTGGCACCGGTGGTGATGGCCTCATCGGCCTCGTTGATGTAGCCGTTCGCCATGTCGGCGGTGTAGAGGTTCAGCGCCTTGACATTGTCGGTCATAGCGCGGCTGGGGGTGCAGGCCTTGGGGAAGGTGCCCGCAAAGTCGGCGCGGGTCAGGTAGGTGATGTTCTGTTCGGAATCGCTGCCGTCAAGGCTTACGCCGTCAATGGCATCGCTGCCGGTGAACTTGTTGCCGACCTCATTGCCGGAGACACTGTCGGTCGGATACTGCACATTGGCGGGCAGCGTGCAGGTCAGCGTTGCCTTCTCGACATCGTCCACGGTGTGGGCATCGTGGCGCACGGTAAAGATATAGTCACCAGCGTCCAGCTCATACCCGGCAAAGCCATTGTGGTTAGCATCGTAGTCATCGTAGCTGGCCATATTCTCTACGGGAACGGTCAGGGTAAGTTCTTCGCTTTCGCCGGGCTGCAGCTCCTTGGTCTTGGCAAAGGCGCCCAGCTCCACGCTGGATTTCTCGATTTCGCCAGCCGTATACGGGGCGGTGTAGTACAGCTGGACAACATCCTTGCCCGCGCGGTCGCCGGTGTTGGTAACGGTGACCTTGACCGTCACATCGCCGTCCTTGGTCAGGGTGCTGCCATCGGCGGCGGCATCGGTCACAGCCCAGTCAAAGCTGGTGTAGGACAGGCCGTAGCCGAAGGGGTACTGCACAACGCCGTCATAGCCGGTGCCGTACTCGTTGGAAACATTGCTCCAGTAGCCCTCGGCGTCAGCGGTTTCGTACCATTTGTAGCCGATGTAAATGCCCTCGGCGTAATCCACATAGGAGACCTGCTCATAGGCATAGGGTGCATCGAGGTTGCCGCAGGTGGTGCCGTCTGCCGGGTAGAGCCCCTCGGCATCGGCGTAAGCACCCACGCCCTCAAGCCCAGCGTTCGCGTAGCTGGCGGCGGTGGTCAGATCATAGGCCCAAGTGTCGGCGGTGCGGCCGCTCGGCTCCTTCTCACCCCACAAAACGGCGGGAATGACCGAGGCAGCCCCCGAGCCGGACAGCCCGGCGATCAGGCAGGCATCCACACCGGGGATGGTTTCCAGCTGACCCAGCTCCATCACGTTGGTGGAGTTGACCAGCACGACCACATTTTTGTAGTTGGCACCAACGTAGGTCAGCAGGGCTTCTTCCTCGGTGGTCAGCTCCAGCATCGTGCGGGTGTCGTCCACCACGATGTCGCCGCCCTTTTCGGTGCGCTTGTACTGCTGCTTGGTGGCGTCGTTGCTCTCGCCTGCCACACGACCGATGACGACCACGGCGGTATCGGAGTAATTCTTGGCGTTATCCAGCATGGTCTGGGTGTAGTAGGCGGTGTTGTTGATGTCAGGCTCATACAGGCGGCCGGACTGCTCGGGGCGGCTGGTCAGCGTTCTGACATACTCTCGACCGGGCTGGAAGTCCTTGTACATATCGGTCAGCTCGGTGTTGTACTCAATGCCGTAGGCGGTCAGGGCAGCCAGCAGATCGGTGTTGACGCTGCTTACACCGCCGGAGCCGGAGCCGCCGCCCAGCCATGCGGTGGATGCCCAGCCGAACACATTGACCTTTTTGGTGTCGGCGCTCAAAGGCAGGGTGTTGTCCTTGTTCTGCACCAGCACGGTGCCCTCGGCCTCGACCTCAGCGGCAAGGGCCTCGGCCTTCAGCTTGGTGTCTGCGATTTCGGTTTTGGAATAATGGCCGCTGGGCGCACCGATAAAGCTGTCGATGATGGTAGCCATCGTGGACAGGAGATAGGTACCGGCCAGCACTGCGACCAACAATATCGCGGACAGTACCAGCCCGATCCCATGCAGCACGGGATGCGGCTTGCGGACTTTCGGTTGCTTCGTCATTTGCTTCTTTCTCCTCTTTCTGCAATTCACAGGCAGTTACCTTTGTGTTGCCTCTATTGTAGCAGAGCTGGGGCAAAATAGGGCACTTTTTGCATAACCTGCCGGTTTTGGTGCATACTTTGCAAAAAAGGCAAAACGCGCAGGAAATTTTCTGCGCGTTTTGCCCAAGTTCATGCTTGTTTGGTTGTGCAACCTGCCAACACCATAGCGGTTGGTCATTTCTGCGGCAGCAGCACCCGCAGGGTGAACCACTCGTTTTCCCAGTGCAGGGTCAGGGTGCCGCCGCGGGCCTCCGCGGCAGCGCGGACGCTTTTCAGGTCGTAGCCGCCGTGGCTGCTGCGGCGTGGCAGACCGTCCGGGCCCAACTCCACGGGCTGGGTGCAGTAGTTTTCAAACCGCAGCATCACAAAGCCGTTTTGGGCGTAGATGGCCGTGCGGATCAGCCGTTTTTCTGGGTCCTGCTCGGTCAGCACACTCTCGGTGGCGTTGTCCAGCGCTGTGCCGACAATGGTGCATATCTCCCCCGTTGTCAAAAAATTCAGCAGCGTGCCGTCTGCAACACAGGTCATGTTGATGCCGTGCTGCTGGCAGTACAGGCTTTTGGCCGTCAGCAGCGTGTCCAGCACCGGGTTGCCGGTCTTGTTCTCGGCCTCATAGCGGCGGATGTCGCTCTCCATCTCCGCCAGAGCGGCATTCTGCTTGGCCTGATCCCGCTCGGCCCGGATGGCCGCGATCTGCATTTTCAATTCGTGGTAGCGCCGGTTGATCAGGCGTATATTCTCCTTGCTTTGGCGGTACTGCTCATACTGGCGCTGCAAAACGTTGTCCATCGCCGCAAGCTCGCTGTGCAGCGCCGTTTCCCGCAGCTGCTCATGCTGGACGCTCAAAATCAGCACACCGGCAATATCCACCAGCGTGCGGATGTAGTAGACGCTCATCGTCGCCTGTGCCTCGGCGATAAAGCTCAGGTTGCTCACGGCAAAAACGGTCAGCGCCATCACTACTGCCATCAGCGTGGCGGAAGCGGTAATGTTCGGGCGCACGGCAGTGACGCGGCGGCGCTCAAACAGGTACAGCCCGCCATACAGTGCGCCGTAGACGGCCGCCAGCAGCAGCAGCGCCGGTATCTCACCGCCCCCGTACTGCGGCCAGAGCCAGCAGTGCAGCTGCCATTCCAGACTGGCTGCCAGCTCCGCCAGAACAAACGCCCGCGCGCAGCTGTAGCCGGCCTCCCGCAGGTTCATCTCCCGCGTGGCCCAGAGGTAGAGATACATCGCCGCGATGGCCGTCACCATGCAGGGCACCCACCACGCAAGCGGCACATGGCCGGTCAGGTGCAAAAACACTGCCAGCAGAATCGCCCAGACGGCGGTTATGCCCCAGTACACCGGCTTTGCAGTGCGGGGCGGCCGTGCCTGCGCATATAGCAGCGCGGCTAGGATCTCCGCCAGTGCCGTGTACAGCCGCGGTACATCCGGTAAAACGGACATTACCCCTCACCCCCGATGAAATCCGCCAGCGCGGCAAGGAAGCTCTTTCTCTTGGGGCGGCTGATCTGCAGCTCATACGGGCCGACCTGCACAACGCTCTGCTGCACACCGGACACCTGTGCCAGATTGACAAGATACCCGCTGTTGCAGCGGGCAAAGGGCTGCGCAGCCAGCTTTTCCTCCAGCGTTTTGAGCGCACCGGGGGCTGAGAAATCGCCATCCTCGGTGTAAAAGTGGATCCGGTGGCCCTCACTCTCAATGTAGTAGATGCCTGCCGCATCCAGCCGGCGCATGCCGCCGTCCACCGGAACGGCCAGATAGTGGCGCACACGGCGGGCCAGCTGGTTCACGGCCTTTTGCAACTGCTGCGAAAAGGCAAAATACGGCACGGGCTTCAGCACATAATCCAGCGCCCCCACCGCGTACCCCTTGATGGCATACTGCGCCATGTTGGTAATAAAAATCAGCAGCACATCGCTGTCCAGCGCGCGGATGCGGCGGGCGGTCTCCATGCCGTCCAGATGCGGCATCTCAACATCAAGAAAAATAATGTCGTAGACCGGACGGTATTCCTCAAGGATCTCAACGCCGCTTGCAAAGGCCGAAACCTCAAACGGTGTACCGTACTGCCGTGTATAGCGCTGCACATAGCCTGTCAACTGCTCCCGGACGGCGGCCTCGTCTTCCACGATCGCAATGCGGGTCATCCGCAGCACCTCCTTTTGGCTGGTATCGCACCCGGGCATCGCTGCATAACGCCCGTGCCGGTGCGGTGCGCGGTGATGCCCGGATATTTTTTCCTGCTGTTAGTATAGCATACCGCACCCCCCTGCGCAAGAAGTGCCCCTGCGGGCAGAAGTCACAAAGGGCGGCAGCAATTTTTGTCGTTATTACGCATTGACGGGACAGTTCCTGCGATTTTATACTGTTTTTATACGATATTATACTGTCTTGCGCAGGAGGGTCCGGCCATGAAAGCATCCCACAGTTCTAAAAAGACATCCGGTTTTACTTTGGTGGAGCTAATTGTTGTACTGGTAATTTTAGCGACACTGGCGGCGCTGCTGGTGCCCTCGCTGACTGGCTACATAGACAAGGCGCGGCAGAATGCGGTCATTGCCAAGGCCCGCGCCGTGCTGGTTGCCTCGCAGGCGGTCGTCACCGAGGCTTATGCGGACGGTAAGCTGGTTCTTGATGCAAACGGATTGTCCTATAACCTGTCTGATGATGACGCCCCCCACGCCATGGCCAAAGAGATTATGGCGCTGGCAGAAACAACGCCGAAGGAGTGCGAGTGGCGCATTTCCATTTCGACCCCGTTGCATGATACCCTTGCGCCGGCTACCATTCTGCGGCTTGACTACTGTGACAAAAGCTACAGCGTGACCTATCTGGCTGTCGAAATTGAGGATGAGCCCGCAGGCTGGGGACAACCGGTGCCCTGTGACAGTCTAAAGAAGCCTAACGAGGCTGATGATCCCCCGTTCCTGACATCGGGTGCATATGATCCCGATCATTTTCATTCAGATAATTAAATTGCCCACCGATTTTCTCTATCCTCCGGCCGCTCTCTACAGGAAAAAGTGATATTTCCCCATACTGCTTTTCACAGTACGCCAAGTCGGAGTGCATATCACTTTGTCTGTTGTTCTGTTCTTCGGGAACTTCGGCGGCCAAAATCAGCAGCGCATTACTCCCCTGCAAGGTACCGAGGGATCACTGTGTATCTTTCCCCGCCACCAGCCTTACCATTTCCTCTGTACGGGCGGCATACATGCCGCCCGCCCACCTTTTCCTTGATCGCCAATGCAATCTTCCATCACCCTGTAGGGGCCGGGCATGCCCCGCAGGGGCAATCAGCGTGTCAAAAAATCACATTCTCCCCTATTGAATGTGTAGGGGCGACCATTGGTCGCCCGCCGACTTGACGCAGCAACGCTTTTTCCGGGGAAATTATCTCACAGACAAACGGGCACGGGCGAGCAATGCCCGCCCCAACAAGAGTTTTTTTGACAGCCTGAAATACACGAGCTGTTCTCGCCACCAATGGCGCACCAAGCTCCTGCTTTTCCGGAAAACAGCAATAAAAATACCCCGCAACTTCGTGCGAGGTATTTTGTGGTGCACCATGTGGGAGCAAACCCGAACACTTTTGTGTATCCGGGCGGCATCGGCATCATACGGCTGCTCACCCGGAAGTGATGCCTGTTGTTCCTCCGCGCGAGGATAAAAGAGGGATGTTGAAATATCAAGGGGCTTTTGCGGCATATCCTCGCTCTACAAACTGGGCTGCGGTATTCCACAGTCCTCTTGACATTTCCCCATCCCTCTTTTTTAGGCTAATCGCGGAACAACCCACATCTCCTTATCCCGATGGGATAACGTGAGTTGAGATTGAGGAAAGCGTAAGTGTTGCGATATTGGCAGTTCCAGAATATACCACAGCCCAAAGACATCAGCATCGGTCTGACTGCTCGATATAGATTAAAATTCCAAGCTGCTTGTAAAGCAATACGGTATATGATACAATTAACTAAACTGAAGCCGCGAGGTGATTATGCGTATGAAGAAGGAATCCAAATGGTATGGACGGCATGGACGCGACCCCGTTGTTGTTTTAACTCTGATTTTTGTCGTACTAAAGGCAGCGGGATTCATTTCGTGGTCTTGGTTGTGGGTATTAAGTCCAATCTGGCTTACATTCTTATTTTTCGCCGCTATTTTTTCCGCTATCTTGGTCGGCGGGCGGATTGCTAAAGGGAAATGGTAATTTCCAGTTTATTTAACCATTATAGGTATTCGTATGAAGAAATGTAAATACTGCGGGAATGAACTAAATAGCACTTCCGAATTTTGCTGCAATGAATGCGAAAGCAACTATAAAGAAGCGCTGGAAAAGGATAGCCGTAAAACCAAGTATTTTATTTTGGGCATTGCTTTAGGTTTTCTCATTCTACTTTATGGCATCGCCCTAAGTAATCGCGCTTCCGCAATCGGAATCGGAATTATAGTAATGGGTATTGATGTTGTCTTACTTCCATTTACTACTCCTGAAACAGCAGAACTTTTAGGATACCAAAAAGCAAAACTTGTGGGCAGATTATTAGGCATACTACTTATTGCCGTTGGTATATGGGTAGGTTTTCTCTAATACCCGATAAAAAACAAAAGGCAGGCGCTAAAAACGTCTGCCTTTTATATTACCACTTTGAAATTGTATCGTCGCTAAAATAATACGCCTGAAACACCGTGCCGTCTTCCATAATGAAGCGCCCCTGTGCATCGTGCGGAATCTGCTCGGCTGCGCGTCCGTCCCCGATGATGATGGTAGACAGTGTAGTGTCTGCGCGGCCACAAATGCGAATGTTCATATTGTTCTTAATTTGCCCCGGCAGAATATTAGCGTCCGGGCGCTGGGTCGCAAGAATCAGATGAATGCCAAAGGCACGGCCCTGACGGGCAATCAATGCAAGACGAGCTTCAATCTGTGCCAGCAGTTCCTTGCGGCTTTTATCCGCGCCCGTCTTGTCAAGCAGTTCTGCCACCTCGTCACAGGCAAAGACAATACGCTGCATATAATCTCCGGACTTTTCGCGGTACTCGGTGATATTGGCAGCATCGACTTCCTTAAAAAGCCGTTTACGTTCTTCTAATATATCCGCCAAATGGTTCAAAAGCACAAGGAGTTTCTTTTCCTCTGTAATGATGTAGGCAAACTCCTGCCAAACATAAGAAAAGTCAACGCCGCCCTTGAAATCAGCCACATATACAACATCTGCCTGTTGAATCGCTTGCCAGAGCAAGCACTGCACCAAGACGCTCTTGCCGCTGCCCGTGTTGCCACCAATCAGAATATGCGGGGTCTTGTCAATGTCAATAATCACATCACCCATCAGGCCACGGCCAAGAATCAGCTTGTTATCCTCATTCCGTAAAATATAGCGTTCATGCCATTCGATGGTATCAAAAACGTGTTCGGGCGGAATGCAGCACAGGCTCACCGTCCGGCGGTCATTGCCCTCTTTAACACTGGCTATCAGCATATTTAGGGCGCTTTCAAGTTCAAGTTGCTTATCAACCCAAGCGGACACGGGGAAGCCCGTGCAGTGATATGTCAATATAACGGCATTTCCACGCTGCTCTTTTTGCACTAAGTAAGGGGCTTCTCCCGCACTGTTCGTAAATCCAATGCGAGCAAAATTATGCTGCATTTCCAGCGCCTCCGGCACATAACCAACGGCAGCGATACTAACGACAGCCCAACATAAATAGGTAAATGCTGCCGGTACAAGCATAACCCCCACAAGTGAAGCGGGCAGATGGTACGGCCAGTAGATTGCCGCACACAGTGCCGCCCCCAGCAGCAAAAGCACAAGCAAGGCATGACGCTTGCGGGGAGACACAACTGCATTGTGCAGCCCTGCCTTTACGGTATGGAAGAAGTTGTGCAGATTGGTGCGAGCACTCAACTCATTATTGTTCAGATTCGTCATGGTCGTTCTCCTTTTTCGGTTCGACATGAGGGGGAAGAAGATAACGCTGCTCCCAATTCCCCGATGTGGGATTCAGCACATAATCGGTTCCAACATCATCAATATCAAGATAGCGGCGGAAGTTCGTAAGGTAAGATGTAAATGCAGAGGACACATACCCTTTTCCACAATTACACAAATCGTCAATTCGCAAAGGCGAGATGATGATAATGTTTTCATAACACGCAACCGCGTCTGAAAATCTGGCGGGCAATGTGCAGTAGTTACCGCTCAACAAGCGGCGCATATCCTGCCACGGGAACTGTCCCAGATATTCGGTCAACACTACCGTTTTTTCTGCACAATAGCTATCCCAAGGGTGCGTGTAATCACTCACAACGTATGTATCCGGCGTGTGGGAAAACAGCTTGTAAATTTGCTTCGGCGGGAAGTTTGCTTCAATGTAGATGCAATTAAGGTCACGATACACCGGGCGGAACTTTTGGCTCATAATCAAGAATCTGATTTTGCGTAATTCGCCGGAGCGATTCCAAATGGTTGGATACAGCGTCATGATTTCAGCATCACTTTTGCCATCACCGATAGCTTGCAGCACATCTTCGCCAAGCGTCTTTGCCGTTGGGCTATCAGGCGTTTTTCGCTTGCCATCTGGAAGTAGCCCCCACTCCCAGAAGTTGGCTTCTGCGTCCGGGAGCTTCTCGCCAAATTTTTCCGGGTGGGTTTGATACCATTTACCAGTTGGGTCTTTGAGCAAATACTGCCTGACGGATAAAATGCTTGCATTGCAGTTTTGAAGTGCCGCCATGGGAAATATCTTTTGAAGATGTCCGCCATGTGTTTGCGGCGGATAGTAAACCGCTATGTGTCCGTGTGGCGTATGCTTACCATTTTCATCGGTTGTCAGGCTTTGCTCCATTACGCTCGACACATAAGTAACCGCCCCTGACGCAATGTCCTCTTTGAGCCGTTCAAGAATTTCTTGTTGTTCAAGCGAGATGCCGTGATTTTGGGGATTGTTAATCGTCAGCAGCCACAAGCGTGCTTTCTTCCCCAAAATGGAGTCCTTCACTTTGCCTTTGACATCTTTCGGTGAAACCACAACCGTCTCATTTGCTGAACCATTGAAATCTCGTGCCCTTGCCATTGCCATCACCACCTTTTGTATCTCAATGACTTGTTTCTATCTCAATAACTTGTTGTTTTCATTGAGATACTTTTTTCATCTGTGCTACGTCTTATTTCTGCACTATCTCAATGTCTCATTGTCGCTCTAAGGTAATATTCCCCGCCCGTCCGGCGTGGGCCCGGTCGAGCGACCCAAAGGGCAAAAAAGTAAGGCGGCGGCAGGGTGAGACGCTTTAGGGCATCCCGCCCTTGCCACCGCCCAGCGATTAACCACCGATAACGGTTACCCCCTCGGCCATTGCTTTAAGGTTGACGGCATCAATGCCGCGCTGACCTTTCACGAAGCTGGGATAAATCCCAAGCTGAATGTTGGCAAACTTGACCAAATGGTCATAGGCATCTTCACCCAGCAGCTGCTTGCCCGGAATCTTGACATCAAGGCGTTCACCCTGAAAACCGGAGCAAGTCACCGTGTAAGTGTAACCCAGAACGGTGTCGGTACGATTGCCGTCAATGTACTCGTTGTAAGGGCGAATACCGCACAGGCGGAGACGCTCACCGAGGGTCACAGGCGATACAATCACCTGCTTGATGGTCGCATTGTTCAGACGCATCTTGCTTTTCCTCCTTTCTGGCCGCTGCATCACAATCCGAAGACTGCTTGCGTTGGTCGTCTATGTACGCCGCAATATCGCGGTACATCAGACAGGCAATACGGTCTATATCAAATTTTGACATCTTATAGTCCATACTGCCCTCTTGACATTCGCGAAATTGTAGCGTATCATAGTGATACATTCAGTGCATTTCGTTTGGTTGTATCACTATGATTAGTATAACAGCATTTACTTATGTCCGCGATAGTCAAACCATACGCGCCATTTTATGTAGAATCGGTTGTCGTATATTTAGGAGGAATTATGAACATTACATTTTGCGATGGGATGCTTTTACAAGTAGCCTTACATGACAACAAGGCTACCGTCATTTCAAAACAAGAAATCGGAACAGAAACCATAGATTTTTATAATTACTTTGCAAAATATCGCTTGTCCCCTAAAGAGCAACTTTTGACGTTGTCAAATTGCCCGGATAAAGAAGCTATTGAAATCATTTCCGGGCAGCCCCTTGTAAATCAATTCTTTTTAGATTGCATTAACAGCCGCACCGATATTTATCCGCAAGGTAAACAGGCCGCCACCGAAGAAGCATTGACTTATACCCGCAATCTTGTTCAGTATGCTTTTTCTGATTTAGACGCAGCTTTTTCAGAGCGCCCCGGTGCTGATGATACCAGTACACAGCTATTTAACAAAACCGTTTATCTGTTCACCCACGAGGAACAGGAAGACGGTCAGACCGTTTTCAAGCCCAACCAATTTACAACTTCCTTTGTCCTGCTGGATAATAAAATCGTTCTGGTGTACACGGTAAAATCCTTATACGAATATCTTGCTCTTGATTTCTATCACATCTATTTTTCATCGGATTCCATCAAACAAGTTGCCGTCTGTCCCTGCTGCAAAAAAGCTTTTCGCATGAGCCAGCGCAACAACCTATATTGCAGCAAATCGTGCAAGGATAAACACATCAAAGCCAATAACAAAAAAAGCCCCTACTACTCAAAATACCGCTACTTGCAGCAGTACCATAATAGGCAGCTGAATGAACTCCGCTCTCAAAAGACTGATTCTTTCCCACAAGTACAAAAGTTGCAAGACATTTATGATACTTGGAACGAATGGGCGCACTCGGAATATGAACAAGCAACCAGAACTTACAACCTTATGCAGCAAGAAAAGTTCAAGTTCATTATCAATGTGAACGCCTACCGCCAAGCGCAGGCAAATAATAGCTTTCCGAATTTTGAAACCGAATCTGCTGAAGAATTTGGAGAACGGTTAAAATCAAAATGGAAAGAACTGAAAAGAGGTGTAAAATGACAATGGAATCCAAACGCGCCGTTATTTACGCCCGGTATTCGAGTAGCCGCCAGCGAGAAGAAAGCATTGAACGCCAAATTGAAATTTGCAATGACTATGCTGTCGCACATAATATGCTCGTAATCGGCTCCTATGTAGACCGAAAGAAAACAGGAAAAACCGATACCCGACCTGACTTCCAGCGCATGATTTACGAAAGCAGCAAGCACCTATTTGATGTCGTTCTGGTTTGGCGTTATGACCGCTTCGCCAGAAACTTAGATGACCACGGCGCATATGAACGGCTGCTCCACAAAAATAGCGTTGACCTAATTTCAGCAACCGAAGAAATTCCCGAAGGAAGTCACAGCGCCATTATCAAGGCTGTTATTCTCGGTGGTAACGAATCCTACTCTGTCGAGCTGGCAGCAAAAGTATCAGACGGAATGCACCGTGCAGCCATGCAGGGGCAAACTTCCGGCGGGCCGCGTGTTTTTGGTTATCGCGTTGTAGATAAGCACTATGTTCTTGATGAGGGTGAAGCGCAGATTATCCGCCAAATCTTTACATGGTACGACCAAGGCAAATCCATGACCGAAATCGTAAATCAACTCAATGCGCAGGGTGCTGTCAATGCTGCCGGAAAGCCGTTCATCATTTCAGTAATGCGCCGCATACTGACGAATCAAATGTATATCGGTATCCGTCTATACAAAGGGGAAGACATCGGCATTCGCGTTCCCGCTATCATTGATAAGGAACTCTTTGACCGCGTACAAATCCAAGTCGGAAAGAACAAATGCGCCCCCGCAAGAAACAAGCCGCTAAACGACCAGTATTTACTTACAACTAAACTGTTCTGCGCTCAATGTGGCAGCACTATGTCCGGCATCTCCGGCATATCTAAAAACGGCAGCAAGTATCAATATTATTCTTGCACCAACCGTTCCAATAAAAAGGGCTGCACAAAGCACTACATCGGCAAAGAAGTCCTTGAAACCGCTGTTGTAGATGCTGTTAAAAAGGTGTTGCTGGCAAACAATATCCCCGAACTGGCGAAAGCCGTTGTCAAATGCTGCAACGATGCACAGGATAACGGCAACTTGCTAAAACTTGAAAGTGAACTGCGCGAAGTGAACAAAGGTATCAACAATCTGCTTGACCTCATTGAAGCCGGGCGCAACTCTCAGGCAATGGCAGACCGCCTTGAACAGCGCGAGCAGCAAAAGAAGCTGTTGGAACAAAATATTGCAAAAGAAAAAGTCCTCCATCGGATACCGACAGAGGACGAAGTAATTTTCTTTTTCAACAACTTTATTCAGGGCAACATTGATAGTCTGGAATACAACCGTTATCTGATTGATATTCTCGTAAACAGTATCTATCTTTCCGATGAAGAAGACGGCACACAAAAAATGACCGTCCTGCTAAATACGCAGAACGGTCAAGAAACTGTCACATTAAACGACCTTACACAGTGTTCGTCTAATGTTCATATGGTGCACCATCGGGGACTCGAACCCAGGACCCACTGATTAAGAGTCAGTTGCTCTACCAACTGAGCTAATGGTGCTTATAAGAGAAGCCGGCATCTACCTATTTTCACAGGCCGTTTCCAGCCAACTATCTTCGGCACAAGTGAGCTTAACTT
>ENA-OQKH01000167-OQKH01000167.1-human-gut-metagenome-genome-assembly--contig:-NODE-167-length-58407-cov-9.594120_pt1 | contig 58407 bp, 56 predicted proteins | sample MGYA00242645_ERZ504791 | MGnify/ENA primary metagenome ERZ504791 (study PRJEB26092, sample SAMD00036388) | human gut metagenome | host: Homo sapiens | study: EMG produced TPA metagenomics assembly of... | reverse complement strand
TCACAGACAGCAAGCCCTTTCGGCTGCTTGAACAATTTTTACTTCAGAATATTGTCTAACTTTTTGGGGTCACTTCATTTATCGCAATTAGGGACTTTTTTTATTGTTTTGAGCGTATGAATACATTTTTGCAAAAATGTACAGGGTTTCCGATGTACATTTCGGGGCCCGAATTTACCCGAAAATCTACAAGTCAGGAGCACGCAGAACTATGAGTATGTGTTCTTTTGATTATTATTTTCACAGGGCAATGGAGTATGAACATGATGGATCATTTGATGTCTTGCTTTTGGGAAGATCTGCGGGAATCCGCGGAAAAAGAAAAGATGGCTAAAAACAAAGAAAATAAGAAGTGAAGCACTTGCCTTGAGTACATAATGTCGCTTGAAATCGGGCCAGTAGGGATAGCACTTTAATGCCATCCCAGGGCGAGTGTATTTCAACCAGTAATTCACAGGATCCCTGCCCTGCCAGTTCGCTGGCAGAGCTTTTTTGTACGAAAAACTATGACAGGATTACTCCAACCAGAATGTGCTCTTTAGCTCCTCAATGATATCATAGGGATAACACTCAGCACAGCCATCGTGCGTTTCCATGTAGTCAATCAATTTCCGCGCAAGGGCAGTCCCTTACTGGCTATGTCGTACCGTGGGGCGTCCTTATTAGTCCAAAGCGGCAGAACAGTGCGTAAATGTACGAAACGCCCCGTATATCGCCCAGCGCCTTTGGGCGTTCGACTTCAGCACCGATTTCTTCAATATTTTGGAAAGCCAGCACTATGGAACTCCAGGTAAGACTTTTGCTGTTCTCGCGCCGGGTAATCCACAGCTCTTTAGTAAATTTGCCGTGGCGTCCCATTTTCAGGTCGTAAGCGAATGGCAAACCGGAAAGCGTTGTAAATGGATAATTGCGAAAAGCAACGACGCAGTTCCAAAGAGTTTTCTCCGTGGGATTTTCCCGCAAGCGCTGCACAGCCATATAACGGCGCTGGCGTTCGGCACCGGTGCTTAGGTTGTCTGCAGAGGTTTCGGCAGGGAAGTACAGGCATTTGCTGTAGGGTAGGTAAGAAGCTACCGAGGATGTGGAAAGCCGCATATCTCGTGCAGTGAAGGCGATAGCGTCCTTATGAGGAACGCCTTCCAGCTGATACGCAGAGAATCGCTCATTGACCCGAACGGCTATGTCAGACCTATATACGCCGGCGGTGATCAATAGTTTGCGCACCTTGATGGGGTTCAAAGCCAGCTTATCCGCAATCTTTTGCAGGGAAGGGTGGCTATTCCCGGAACCATACAGCAGCACAGCCTGCTGCATCTGGCGGCGGAGAAGTTCCTGCGCATCGTGATTCGATTTTCTTGGATTTGGGGCATCATCTGAATGAGGTTGATTTGATGATATGGCTTTATCGGTGTTGCAAGCTGTTTTCACGGAATCTAGCTCCTTGCTGACATGGGGTAGGGGAGAGGGGGCTACTACGATTGAAGGGCTGGAATTGAGTTTAGTTCATATAGAAGTCGTGTCATATTACTGCGTCACAATCTATACGGCTGCCTCTTAAAACAGCCGTGCAACTCATGCACGGCTGTTGCTGATTATTTCAGCTTATCAATGATTTCATCGGCACTCATGCCCTCGGCCAGAAGCTTCTTCAGCATGGCCTCAGCCTCACCACGCTTTGCAGCCTCAGCAGCCGCAGACTCAACAGCGGCCTTCTTGGCCACCAATTTAGCCAATTCCTTGTCGAGCTTCTTTGCTGCAGTCTTCTTGCTTTTTAGTTCCGCTTTCAGCTCTTCGATATTTGCAGCAACAGCTGCAATTTCATTAGCCGCAGCATCCTTTTCAGCCTGCTTTTCCGCAATAAGCGCTGCATAATCAACCGTCAAAGACTTCTTGTTTTTGCTACCTTTAGTTCTGGGCATAAGTACCACCTCGCCATTCAAGTTTATATTTCGAGTATAGCATTCTGGTTTGGAAATTGCAAGGGGTACCTGTCCCAGACATTCCATCGTTTCGCTTTTTCTGCCAAACTGTTTTGCCCTGGAAATTGCCAGTGCTTCCTGCATCTGCATTACCAAAGCAATCATGTCCTCTTTGGTATAGTTTTTCAATTCTTCGGCAGTAAGCTTGGGCATGACGATTTTCTCCATCAGTAAGATGTTTTTCTTTACATACTATTATACTCTTTTCCATCGGCTTTGTCCAATCAAGCGTCTGGCAGCTTTTGGCATTTTGACCATGCGCAGCGCGCTCTGCGCTGAACGCTGTGGTTTGCAATCGTTCAGACGCATTTTGAAAGAAAAATGCAGAAGGAGCCGCTACAGCAGCGACTCCCCCCCCGGTATACAGGCATCTGTAGCATGCAGAGCTTGTGCAAACGACAGCGTTCAGCACAAATATTTGGGCTGCGCAGTTTGTATCGTGCTTACAATGCTTAACCCATTCATTAAATCCGAAAACTGCTTCTGCGTAAGATCCGTGACTTCCTGCCTGTCACGCGGCCACTGGAATACGCCGTTTTGCAAACGCTTGGAGAGCAGGACAAAGCCATCGCCTTCCCAAACGAGACCTTTAAGCAGACGCCTTGAACTTCCGGAAAACAGAAACAGAATATCCGTCTCATAGGGATCGAGCTCAAATTTCAAACTGACTGTTGCTGCCAGTGAGCCCATCCCTTTTCGAAGATCCGTCTTTCCGGCTGCGATGTAAATCTTTTTAAATCCTGTGGCATCCTTAAGTATTGCACAGCACCCGTTCAATTCCTTTCAGCGCCTTTGCCGCAGCTTCACCGGTGACCTTAAGCTTGAAATTGGGAGCCGATACCTGGATTACAATACCATCTGTATGCGTTTTGGCAGTTGCCTGACATATTCCGGGAACTTCTACTAATGGAACGCTTAAGGCCTGCTGGACCGGCTCTGTAATCGCCATGTCGCCGGACTCCTGCGTGCTTTTTAACAGTGCTTGCTCATGGCGGCAGTAGGTGGAATAACTGATTCCTTGCTTCCTGCACCATTCCTTGACCGGAACCCCTGAATTGCGGCACTCAACAATGCGCTGCTTCCACTGTGCTTGACTTACCGCCCGTTTCATCTGACTCACCTGCATGGCTACGACTCCTCCTTGAAACTTTTCAGGAATTCCTGATAATTACTAGGAATTCTCGGTAATTCTTGATACCCTTATTATCTCACAGGCGCCGTTGCTTTCACAGGACATCATTTATTATGCGCTTACGACTTCTTAGACTTCTCAGAATCTATTATCGCACTTAATGGAGTTGATTTCTAGCCGGGAGATTATTGATCGCATACCGTTATGGATGCCTATTGGGACTTCCTTTCCAGTTTTTCCTCTGAAAAAGATTCGAATCTGCAAAAGGCACAAACATACTCGCTACACCAGAGAAAACAGCTGGAGGCTGTTCTGCTGGATGGAAGACTAGAACTTACGAACAATATCCTCACCATTACCAATTATATTTTCAACTTCTTTGCCATTCAGCCGCAGTACTTCATCTGCGTTGCCTGCTACTCACCACAAAGCGCTAAGCAAAATTTCGAGTAGCGAGAGCTACCGTAATTTCCGTAGCTCCAGTATACCACAAATTCCCAAACAAGGCGGCCCTATAACCGCCCATTTCTAACTTCTTGAGACCCACTCATGACACCATATTAAAATTCTTTTTCACATTTATCTAGTACAGTAGCAATTACCTGATCCATGTCGTAGTACTTATACTCACCAAGACGACCGCCGAAAATTACTTTTCCTTCTTCATCTGCCAGCTTCTTATACTCAGAATAAAGCAGGCCATTCTTGGCATCATTAACCGGATAGTACGGTTCATCGCCAAGCTTCCACTCAGAGGAATACTCACGGCTAATAATCGTCTTTGGCAAATCGTTCCCGTTCTCATCTTTGCCAAACTCAAACCATTTATGCTCGATGATGCGAGTCCACGGAGTTTCACGGTCGGTGTAGTTGACAGCGGCGTTGCCCTGGAAGCTGGGCTTGTCCAGCAGGTCGTTCTCAAAGCGGACAGAGCGGTATTCCAGCGTGCCCAGCTTGTAGTCAAAGTAGGCGTCGATGGGGCCGGTGTAGACGATTTTGTCCGCCAGAGCGTCCAGTTCTTCCTTATTTTCCAGGTAATCGGTGTTCAAGCGGACTTCGATGCCATCCAGCAGGTTGGCGATCATCTTGGTGTAGCCGCCGATGGGAATGCCCTGGTACAAGGCGTTGAAGTAGTTGTTGTCGAACATCAGGCGCACAGGCAGGCGCTTGATGATGAAGGCGGGCAGGTCTTTGCAGTCACGGCCCCACTGCTTCTCGGTGTAGCCCTTGATAAGTTTCTCATAGATATCACGACCGACAAGAGAAATAGCCTGCTCTTCGAGATTCTGCGGCTCGTGGGTGATCTCCTTGCGCTGCTCCTCGATCTTGGCGGCTGCTTCCTCTGGCGTCACAACGCCCCACATTTTATTAAAGGTGTACATGTTGAAGGGCAACGAGTAGAGTTCGCCCTTGTAGTTGGCGACGGGCGAGTTCGTGAAGCGGTTGAACTCCCCAAATTGGGTGATATAGTTCCATACTTTTTTGTTGTTGGTATGGAAAATATGGGCACCGTACTTGTGCACATTGATGCCCTCGATATTCTCCGTGTAGATGTTGCCTGCGATATTGGGGCGTTTGTCAACTACTAAAACAGATTTCCCATGAGCTTTGGCTTCATGTGCAAAAATAGCTCCGTAAAGTCCAGAACCTACTACTAAATAATCACACCTCATTATTCTTTTCCTCTCTCATCGCCGATATTAACTGTTCAAACATTTCTTTCAAATCATAAGTAGGATTCCACCCAAGGGATTTCAATTTGCTTATATCAAGATTCATGCACAGCTTTGGTGCATAACCATAATTAGTATCATTTCTCGCGTCATCCTCTATTAGGACTTTTATACGTCCATTGGTGCACTTTTCTGCTACTAATTCTGCCATTTTACGAATTGAGCAATATGTACTTTCGTTTGCTGCATTATAAGCTTGTCCACATGTTCCCTGAATCATAACTGTGAGTACGGCACTAACAGCGTCCTGTGTATATAAATAACTTCGTCTTGTTTCGCCTTTTGTATGAAGAACAATATCCTTATTTTCAATGGCACAGCGTGCAAATTCAGCAAAAACACGCCCATCACTATAGTCAACACCGGGTCCAAATGTTTGCGTTAATCGTACTATATTTACAGGAACGTTCCGTTCTTCCATAAAGGACACGCATAAATTCTCACATAGCCGCTTACTCTCCGGATAGCAGCTTCTAACTGATGTAGTATCCAAATTAGTTCCATTTGTTTCACTAATTTTATCATCCGTTGAAGGTGCTCCATACACTTCCATTGTCGATAAATACACATACTTCTTCACACCCTTTTCACTTGCAAGCATCAGGGTATTGTATGTACCTAAAAAAGCCGTTTGAATAGTTTCAACTGGTTTACTGATAAAAGCTTTGCTGGAGGTTTCATTCGCCGCATGAATAATATAATCTATAGAGGCATCGATTATCATTGGATTTCTTATATCACAAGTAATAAACCTAATTCTCTCCCACGAATCCGGAAAAACTTTCTCGGCTTTTTTTAAATTACGTGTTGTTGCTATTATTTCAATAGGCCTATCTAGTGAATCACTAATTTCTAACAATGTTTTTACAATATTCTGGCCGATTAGTCCAGTGGCCCCTGTGACAAGTACGGTCTTTCCTGATAGTGTTGTAGCATCAAACATAATTTACTCCAATCCATATATCTGCGCATCTTCTTTTGCCTGAAGAATAGCTCTCATCATATAAAAATCATCTGGCGTCGTTATTTTAATATTCTCATATGGACCATCTGTCATATATAATTCATACCCATAAGCTTTCATCATAGAACACGAATCAATGAAATCCGTTCGGCCCTCAGACAACGCACGCCGATGAGCATCCAAAATATCGTCCAGCCAAAAGCATTGTGGTGCCTTTGCAACTCTTGAGTGTGCTCTATCCGGAACACTTTTCACCTTTCCATTGTCTTCTATTTCAACGATGGTCTCTTTTACAATACTGCTCGTTATAGAATTTCCATACTTCCTTACTGCATCAATATTTTTTGTAAGCAGCTCTGATGATATAAGCGGTCTGACTCCATCGTGTATTAAAACAATCGCATTATCTGCGCCCGCTAGTTCTTTTGCGGCGCAGAGTCCATTATATATCGATAACTGCCCACTATTCCCTCCGGAAACAACCTTTCTAACTTTACTAATTCGATATTTATAAATCAACTCATTTAAGTAATCGATCCACCCTTCAACACAGACAACAACGATATCATCAATCAGTTTGTTCTTTTCAAAATGCTCAAGTGTATGTATAATGATTGGTTTGTTGTAGATTTCAAGGAACTGTTTTGGTTTTTCTTTGCTATGCATTCTTGAACCAACACCACCTGCAAATATTATTCCAATATTCATTTCGTACCTACTGCTTTCATAAATATCATTCATAAGTATTGCTTATAGCCTTATGTGATTGTCTTTGTTATTTCGATGCAATCTTTGCCAAGCTGTTTAAAATCCTATTTTTTATTTGTTCATAAAGTTCACATATCAACGGCTCTCTCTTATATATCAAAAGCAGTCCATATATAAGGAAATAAACACATGCAGATAATATAAGAGTAAAAAACACATTTAAATTTAAAAGCTTAATACAGCAAGCTGAAATAGATGAAATTACAATACATCCAATAATTCTAACATAGTGAATGCTGTCAAATGCTTGTTTCATATCATGCCTAATTTGTATATACTGAAACACTACAACTACAAATTCCGCAACAAGTGTACCAACTGCAGCACCCGCCGACGCAAATCTTGGGATCAACAGAATATTGAGTAATATATCAACTGCAGCGCCCAGAATTTCCGAATATAAAACAATAATTTCTTTTCCTTGCGGGACCAAAATCTGTATACCAGTCAAATTTGAAATGCCAATAAACAAAAGTGTCGGCATGATAATCTGCATCGGAAGTATGGACCCGAAGTAGGCATCACCTGATAGAAAAAAAATTCCTTCTTTGGCAAAACATACGAAATAAACCATCAGTGGGGATGCTATTAGAAATACAAAATTTAATGCTTTCGCACTTATTCTTTTAAACTCATCGATAAGTCCATGTTGGATATAATAAGATGCTCTCGGAAGAAGAACAGCTCCAAGGGAAGTAACAATGCTGACTAAAATCGTCTTGATCCGAACAGCTGCATTATAATAACCAACATCCTCATCACCTGCCATAAAGCCAAGCATAACTGTATCGAGATGTGTATAGATTGTTGTGGCACATGACATTGCAAAGAAAATAGAAACAGGTTTAAGATGCCGTTTCAGGTTATATCCTCCAATGTATTTGAATTCTATATATTTATGCGCATTGATAAAGTTCAAAATATTGGAAGCAGAAGACGCAAAAATAGTTATTCCACCGTAGACAACATAATCCTCTTTTGCCTGAACGAGAAAAAACATAGCAATTAATGAAATAAATTTGAATATAATAGAACGTATTGTTATATAAGTATACTGTTCTAACGCCTTATAAAGCCACTCCATGCCTATAGCAGTCAATATAATTGTTGATCCAACAACAATGTATAGGGCTCTTTCTTCTCTAAGGCGCGGAACAAAAACAATCGCAGCAATCAACAACAAATACGATAATATACTCATTGTAAAATTGATGAACAACAACTCGTGAGTTATACGGGAAAGCTCCATTTTATTGTCTCTTACCTTTGCGCACGCACGAATTCCATAAGTCGGTATTCCCAGCTGCGAGATCATAGTAAAATATGAAACAAGTGATGTAGCAAACGAAACCTTTCCTGTTCCAACAGGTAAAAGTATGCGCGACACATATGGGAACGTAATTAAAGGAAATATAAAAGAAGACATTGTAAGCAATGCATTCATTATTACATTTACTTTCACATTTCTATTTTTCATCTTTGCATAGCCTCTTCATCTACCATTTGCAGCATTGTTTATAAATGATGCATGATAACAAAGTGATGGTATGACCAGCATATACTGAGACCTAAAAATATGATCGTCATCCAGCATCATAATCATAAAACAAACAAAAGCTGCAAATGTGTACCGTTCAATCGAGTTTTCAACCCTTTCGGACTTTCTTCCAATAATAATAAGGAGAACTGCAAAAATCACTAACGCAATTATGCCGCCTTCAAAAAGTATCCACAAATAATCACTGTGCGGGTTTCCATAATTGTCCATAAGATGTCTAAGGCTCACACTTGATTCATTTATATATCCATATCCCAGAAAAAGTCTTTTCGAGCATGAGTCTAGAACAACTTTCCAAGTTCGACACCTTGAAATCAAATCTACACTTCTTCCTACTAGCAGTCCAATTAAATCAAATATACTTGATTGCGCCAGGAGTGACGATATCGAGTAAAATGCAACAATCAAACATGGCATCCACCACATTCTTATCTTCAGACTCTTTTTAAACAAGAAAACAAGGAGAAAGAAAATGATCGTCACAATATAATTACCGCCCGACGAAGATATCAAAAGCTCACCAAAACACACGCAAAACATACATGCACTTCGTACACTTAAACGTGTGTTTCGAACCATTCTATTTTTATTCGTACTGTTTTCACAAACATAGTCATATAGAATTGCAATACAAATAGCGGGGAGTATAAATCGGATTGTCGTTGACTGATGTCCCATTAACCAATGAACACGCTCATTGGTTCTGATATATCCTGGTAATGTCTTAACCGCAACATCTTGGCCATTTATCCATTCGGTATGATACATTCCGTTAGGGTATATTAACATGCTTACAAAGTTTGCATAGTTAATAATTTCCATCACTAGCATTAAAATTGACAGAGACTGCTTAGGATGTAAAAACTGTATCAGGTATTCCGTTATCAATACAAATGCAATACACCGTATCATACGAACTGTCGATGCTGATAAGTCATCTCTTCTTCCTACCAGTAAAGTTGCGACATTCAATATAACAAACAATGCACATGAAGTCACAATGTAACTATTAAATTTTCTATTCACAAGAAAAAGTGGCAAAAATAAAATCACACTTATATAAATTGCTGTATTGCATATACTGCCCCAAAAAGGAATAGGAACAATTCTTGTAACGAAGCTTGGATAAAAGCATAAATATATAAAAGAGAAGAAAACATATCTTATAAGAGCTCTCTTCTCTATGCAAAATTTCGGTTTTCCAATCATAGATATAACCTTTCTGTTATAACCCGAATTTAAGAGCTCCCTTCTTAAAGCAAATCATGGCATAATGTAGAATATCTCACAAGCATAGAATATTCATCAAATTTAGACATCTGAAGATCTCTGTTCATTTGCTTTCGGTACTCAATTTTATCGTCATGAATTGCGGTCAACAGTTCGGAGGCATCGGTAAAGTCATCAACAAAGAAGCCACTTCCTTCTTCAATCATTTCCTTATTGCCCCCTACAGGAGTTAATATTGGGATATTTCCATAGTGCATTGCTTCAAGTGTTGACAAGTCAAAAACAGACTGTTTATGGAACAAAATATAAAAGTCGCACTGGGACATCATTTTTAGAATTGTCTCATGTGCTACTGGTTCTTTAAACCACACAGTATTATCTTTTATTGAATGCTTTGTTATTTCGTCCTGCACAATAGAAGCCATTACACCATTTCCAACCAGAATCCATTTAAAGTGAATGCCTGCTTGCTTTAGCTTTTCTAAATACTGCGGAATTCGTTCTACAGCCTTTGCTTCATTAAGTGCGGCAACCGTAATAAAGCTGTATTCCTGCTCCGAAGATTTAACATCAATTGTCAGGTCTTCAGTACTAACGTCCGGGCAGTTAACGCCATTATAAACGACCTTGCAATTGCACTGATTAATGAATTTTTCTAGTTCGGGAGCAGATTCAAGCAGGCTTTCCTTCGCCCCTTTAGATGGAAAGCATAAAAAACGCAACTTACTGCATGCTCTCTTGAAAATCGCATTAAATGTATTCTGCACTATTGAGGAAGAAATTCCGCTAAACGACTTCCATTCATTATAAACACTTCCCTGCATGTGATAAATCAATGCAGTTTTGGAGAAATCATACAGTTTCGCAAAAGCAAATGCCATCTTAACATCGTGAAATATGTAAATATCATCGTTCGTAAAATGGTACTTTTTATCCAGTTTTTTTACATAATCACACACCCTATTATATTCAAGGTATACCTTGATAGCCCTTAAAAAATTAGGCTTAAATATTACAACATTTTTTTTTGTTTTTTCCCCAATATTGGATGATTTCTTTTTTGCAACTTCCCCAATGGGCTCTCCGTTTTTTATTACGCGGTCAAAAAAAATAAAATAAACATCATCCATTAAATGATATTTCTCATTCTGTCGGTACAAACGATATTCAATACCATGCCCACCACCAGACTCACCATAACAAGGCTGCATAACAAGCATAAAAATTCTCGCCATTCTTATTTCACTCCATTTTTTTATATAAATCTATATAATAATTTTCCAATTTCTTTGCAACATCCTGAATATCATATCCAGCATTTTTTACCTCTTCATTTTTAGCGAATCTATCTCCAGTATACGAAGTAATCATGTTTGCCCACCTTGTAGCGGGTTCACTTATAGAAATAAAATTTACAAGTGAAGCTATATTATGCTCTGGAGCAATACTATCCGATGCAAACACTGTAAGCCCGGCTGCTTGGGCCTCAACAGCCGTGACAGCCAATCCTTCGAACCGTGATGGAAGAAGCAAAGCATCCATCGCAGAATAGTAACGGTAAACATTGCTAATATATCCCGCAAAAATTACAGAATTCGCTAAATTATTTTTTTCTACATACTTACGACATTCCATCTCCAATCCACCAGTTCCTATTATGATAAGTTTGGATTTATTATTGATTCTTCTATATTCATTATATACTTGAAGCATAAAAAGTGGATTTTTCTGATACTGCAAACGCCCTACAAACCCTAACAGCACCATATCATCACTAACTTTATATCTCTGGCGAATTTCTTTCCTTCCTTTCTCATCAAACCGGTATTTTTTTACATCGATTCCATTTTCAAGTATTTCAAATGACTGTGTTTCCCCGAAAATATATTTTCCAGCTGCATTAGAACACGCCATTCGTTCTATGCTCATTCGTTCTAATTTGCTCTTTCGAATGCGATTTGTAAAGTTGGATATAGTGTGATTTTCGTTTGCTCTTGTATTTCCAGAATTGTGCGAAAAAGCAACTCGAATAGGTAGATTCAAATTCTGAGCAATCTCAAGCGGAAGAATGTACCCGTGATGGTTCAAATTCATATGCACGCCATTAATTTCAGGATGCCTATCAAAAAAATTATACATATCACGTTTAAAAGTAATTGGCTTTTCTCTGTGGGTGTATTGCTCTCTATATATATTCCCTCCAAGCGTCCTAATTTCTTTCTCCAGTTCCGGCTGATTAAAATCAGGGCGCACCAGAAAATCATACTGTATCTTATCTCTATCCATATAACGATACCAGTTCATCATCATCGATCGGGTTCCACTGGCCGTATTAGACAATCCTGTTGTCAGTAATCGAATCATTATAACCTCCATACAATAGATTTTACCAGTATTTGAATATGTACATTACATAATTTAATTAAATTGATTTAGAAAATATCTTATGCTTTCTTTGTTAAGATGAATATCTGTGATAATTTCCCCATTAATTATAGCATCTAAACTGTCCATATTTTTACGTTGCAGAATTGGTATATTATTGCTTTCATAGAAACCATTTGCCCTCTCGTCAATTGCAATAATAATTGAACGGACTCTGTTTTGCAAAGCGTATATTCCTCCATGTAGTCTCGTTCCGATATAATCAACATCACCGTTCTTCAAAACTCGTTTAAACTCATTCAACGAATATATGGATTTATATTGATAGTTATCTTGATTTGTTAATGTCTTAAAATATTCCTCATCAATCGCGGTCTGAATCCAAACATATATTTTATCATAGTTACTTTTGAGACATTCAATCATCTGTTTATCCTTTTTTATATCTCTTTGTGGTATATGACCACTTACAGAGCATACAACATTTTTTGCCTTCACTTTTGGAATCGATTTGCAGAACTCTTCCGTAAAACGCCAAAGCGTGGGACAACCTGTATTAATTGCTTTAAAGCCCATATCTTCCAATGCTTTTTTCGTTTCCTCATCTCTGACACTGTGTGTAATATTTCTCGAAAGTGAATGCGTGTACAAATAACGCGTATACGCATCTTTAACCGTTTCAAAATCACTTCCTCTACCCACTCCAACAAAAACCGCATTTTTATACAAGCTCATATTAAAAAGATTTAGCATAAATTGTGGACGAATTCCATGCAAATTGTCGAGGAAGAGATTCGTTCCCCCTATAAACTTGTAGTCTACAGTTTCATTAATGTCCCTAATTTTTGTATCGGGCTTTATGAACTTATGAGCAATCATTTGAATCGGAGAATAGTTTTCAATATGTGTTCCCATGCGATACACAGACGCACTATCAAGAATCGTTGATAATTCTTTTTTAACGCTTTCTAGTATTATTTCATCTCCTAAATTTCCTGTATCAATTGCTGTATCAAACAATAAAATTTTTCTCATATAGGTCTCCTTTGCATCTCACAGTCCTATGCCTTTATGCCCATCGAAATGCTTTTGCCATATTGCTAAATGTATAATTCGAAATAATCTTTTTTGAATTTTCAGAAAGACTATTTCGAAAGATATCATCATTCATAATCAACCGTAAATACTTTTGGAGTTCCTCTTCAATATTATTAGAATCCATTACGAATCCATTAACGCCGTTGAAGACCAAATCCAACCCGCTTCCTGTCGCATCGGTCACCAAAATGGGCAAAGCAAAAGCCATAGCTTCATTAACTGTTAGCCCCCATGGTTCTACTTTATTTTTATATGTGTTGGGCAAAACAAACAAATCCGCAGCTGCGTAATATTTTCCTCTTTCGTTTGGAGGGATGCTTCCCGCAATATGGATTCTGCTGGATGCGATTTTTGTGTCTAGTTTTCCGGGGCCACAAATTAATAGATGGCAATTTTCTAAGTTCAACTTTTCAAAAGCTCGAACTAATTCATCAATACCCTTATACTTTTCTAATCGACCAAAATACAAAATAACTTTGTCTTCATTTCTTATGCCATATAAATTTCTTACCTCATCTCTCGTGTAATGCTTTTGCTCTACTTCACTTGAATTGAAACATCGAACACACTTGCTTGCCGGAATTCCAAGCTTTCTATAAAAAGAAAAAGTGTAAATACTTGGAACAATAAACTTGTCAATATAGCTTTTGTTAATTCGGACTGCCCAGTGTCTAACCGATTGTTTGACTTTCTTTGAAAGAGAAGAACGTTCCTTCTCCATTGGCCAATATTCCCAAAAATATAGTACTTTTTTCCCTTTTTGACGATAATAATGGCATAGCATTGTGGTAAGCCGAATAAAATGCATGGAATTCATGGAAGGAACGACAATTGTGTCAAATTCTTCCTTGTCTATTATTTTTACAAGCTCGTTAAATTGACTTTGTTTTTCATCTAAAATTTGAATATTAAGATTTTCTAAATTAGGAAGATAATTTATTCCATCATATCCAACTTTATAGCCATTCAAAATATATACCTTTAAATCTACCATCATAGCAAGATTCTTAAATAGCTCAAGTCGATACCAATTAACTGCAGTAAACAGATATACCATTCTTTGACGCATTACACTGTTACCCTTCCAAACCACTTATGTTAGATTTCAACTTTGATGTATTTATGTGCTTCACGTGCATTCACATCTGGTGGAATCATATAGTTTTCACCGTATCTCTCTCGAAGGTAATACTTATAGCCTTTTGGAACTGGAAGTTTCGTATCTCGAAATTGAATCCACGTAATATCTTTCATTTGATCTGTATGATACATTTCACCAAAAAAGTGTTTTGCTCCACTTGGGTTTACTAATAGCTTCCCTTCTTTCTTAACTTTTCCAAATACATTATCAGATAATTTAAGCCAACTCTCAAAGGATTTATATTCAAAAAAAACTGCCCAAAATGCACGGGCATTTACTAGATGAACCACCTCATCACTTGAACAATATTTAAATATATTGTACGAACATTCTTTCATTCTTAAGGCACTATCGATAAAAAGAAGTATGGTGCACTCCAACCCATGCAAAGTTTTAGCAAGTATATTATCGCAAACATTATCATATATAAACAAATCAATAAACAGACCCGAATCATCATTTTGAGGGGATTCAAGCAACTGAAGGCTTGTTCCTTTTTTTTGAATCTGAGGAAAATGGAAGATATAATTGGGGTCACCTGGCTGCTTCAAAACATATTTATCCCCAAGTTCTTTATTAAAAATACTCTTAAACCTCTCATATTCACTTCGTAACATGTAAATATCTATATCATCGTCCCACGGTATAAAATCATTGTATCGAACAGCCCCCAAAAGGCTTCCCGCAATCAACCCCCACTTGATATTCTCTTTTTTACACACGTCTTTAATGTCTATTAACATTGCGTACAAATTGTCCTGCATCCGTTTTAAGTCTTTATCATTTAATGTGATGAGGTTTGCACTATTCACTGCTGATGATTTCAAAGCTTCTCCAAGCTTCCCCATTCCTTATCTCCTCCTATACTTAATTGCAAGACCAAAAATTTTACGATCATCTACCAAATATCGTTTCGCCATTCTCTTTGGATCTTGTGTAATTCTAAAGAGCCACTCCAAGCCATGGTTTGCCATCCAGCGTGGTGCTCTTTTGATATTACCCGCCTCAAAATCAAAGCTAGCCCCCAGTCCAAAAGAAATGGGAACTCCAAGCTCTGCACAATGATGATACATAAACTTTTCCTGCTTCGGGCACCCCAAGCCAACAATCAGAATGTCCGCTCCAGATGCCTTAATCATCGATTTTATCTTATCCATTTCCACGGGGTCTTTTTCAAAGCCGAATGGAGGAGAATATGTACCAGTGACCTGTAGACCCTTAAATCTATTCATAAGATTTTCAGCAGCTTTTGCTGCAACACCCTCTGCCGCACCTAAGAAGAACATTTTGTATCCTTTTTCAGCGGCCATTTTGCAGAGAAGCGGAAACAAATCCGATCCAGATATCTTCTCTTTAATTGGCGTACCATACCAATTGGCAATCCATAGAAGCGGCTTTCCATCTGTCAAAATCAAAGACGCATTCTTGTAAACTGCCTGCAGTTCTTTATTTGTCTCAAGTTGTACAATATGGTCTACATTAGGCGTGACAACATAAGCACTTTTATTTTCTCGAATCAGTTGATCGATTGCCTGCAGTGTTTCCTGCATTGTCAGATTATCGATTTCTGTATTCATAAATTTCATTCTTGCCATTTACGAACCCCCATTTTCCGCTGATTTAGCACCGAACCTTAATTAGCTCTGTATCACCAACAACCAGACATCTGCCCAATCCTGCCGGTAAAAACAGAGTTTCACCTTTGCTGAATCGCATCGGTTTCTGCTCTGCGTCCATCGTCTGCACTTCACCGTAACCATTCAAGCACATCAACACCTGAAACGAAGTTTCCATCACAGAAAAAGCAAAACCTTTCGTGACCTGAATCCGCTCCGTTTCAAAGTACTTGCAGCGGCAAAGTAACTCACGAGAGCAGCCAGAGTAGTATTTCACAATTCTAGGTTTCTGGCTCACATCCGGTGCAACCTTCATATTCATGACCTGCACAGCTTTGTCAAAGTGCAACTCACGTTTTTTTCGTTCTTATCCACACGGTCATAGTCGTAGACGCGGTAAGTCACATTGGAGCTTTCCTGAATCTCTGCCACAAGGGTCCCCTTGCCAATGCCGTGTACTGTGCCCGCCGGAACAAAGTAGGTATCGCCTTTGTGAACTGGAACCTTTTGCAGATGCTTGTCCAATGTTCCAGTCTCGACCGCTTTCCGGAGAATTTCTTCGGTTACCTCATGCTGAAATCCATAAATCAGACTGGCTCCTTCGTCAGCATCGATGACATACCACATCTCGGTCTTACCATTGTCGCCTTCGTGTGCTCTTGCATATTCATCATTCGGATGAACCTGAACAGACAGGTCTTTCTTGGCGTCGATGAATTTCACCAATACAGGCAGTTTTCCGTTTTCCACCTTCGTGCCAAGATATTCTGGGTGAGCACTCAGCACCTCTGCCAGCGTTTGTCCCTTATAGATTCCATTCGCCACATAGCTAGGACCATCCGGGTGTACAGAACATTCCCATGTTTCCGCTAACGGGTTCAAATCGATCTTTTTCCCGTATTCTTCCCGGAGTCGGGTGCCGCCCCACAGATAGTCCTTGCCAGTCGGAATCAATTTCATGATTTCCATTGTTTTATCTCCCACTATTTTTATGCTATCGGGAACTTAACCTTATCGGAAACGCTGATTTCTTCACCCAGCTGAACTTCGATCATATCCAGTGCTGTAATAGCCTCTACCGTATGCTTGCAGCCTGCTGCAATTGTAATTACATCACCAGTGCGGAGCACCTGCTCCATACCGTCCACGATTGCCTTACCCTTACCGGAAACGACAGTCCACACTTCCTCACGGTAATTGTGCATGTGATATGTCATGTGTTCGCCAGCTCTCATGGAAACCTTGACTGTCATAGAACCAGGCTGAACATCGATTACTGTATAAGTACCCCAAGATTTCTCAGCATACATCGCTTCTGTCTCGATTTTTTCCACATAGGGCTTCATATAACCACTACGTTCTTTATCAGCGATCAGGATACCATCGCCGCTAGCCGCAACGATCATATCCTTGCAGCCCATGCAAAGAATCGGGATATTCAGTTCATTCACCACATTGGTGTTTTCGCAGGTTTCATCCAGAACAGCCTTGCCCTTTGTCTTGTCTGCCATGACCTCAGCCATCATGTTCCATGTACCAACATCCTTCCAGTCACCGCTATACCGCAGAACCTGAATGCTGGACTCTTTCTCGACCACGGCATAGTCAAAGCTGATTTTTGTCATGGTTTCATACTTATTGAACAGGTCACGGTAGTCCTCGAAGTCGATCATGCTATGAGCCTTGTCCAGCAGATAGCCCAGCTTGAACGCAAAGATACCAGCATTCCACAATGCACTCTGTGCCAGATACTTCTTGGCAGTTTCCACATCCGGCTTTTCCTTGAACTCCTTGACCTTGCTGACGTTTTCGTTGCTTTCGGGGATAATGTAACCGTACTTCTCGCTGGGATAGGTCGGCTCGATGCCCATCAGAGTCAGGTTTGCACCGCCCTGCTCTGCCAGCTCCTGCAGGGTCTTGACGGCTTCGTAATAAGTGTTATCCACATAGGGGTCAACTGGGCAGACAACAACAGCTTCATTTTCTGCCACACCCAGTTCGTCGTGCAGATAGGCAGCAGCCAGTGCGATGGCCGGGAAGGTATCACGGCGGCAGGGCTCTACACAAATAGATGCCTTTTCACCCAGCTGATTCTTGATGGCACTTGCCTGCGATTTGCTGGTCGCAATGGTGATTCTTGCATCTGCATCTACCGTAGTGATTTGGCGGTAGACACGCTGCACCATAGACTCATACTCGTCATTATTCTTAAACAGCTTGATAAACTGCTTGCTACGCACATCGTTGGAAAGAGGCCAGAGCCGCTTGCCGGAACCACCAGAAAGTAAAATAATGTTCATTGTTGTTTCCTCCTCTCTTATTTCAGCCCAAGTTTCGTCTGAATTGTATTCTGAATCTCTTCCAGCTTCTTTTCGGCTGCCTCTTTATCTGCACCCTTGATGCTGTAGTAAATCTTAATCTTCGGCTCTGTACCAGACGGACGCACTGCAATCCAGGAACCATCTTCTAGGACATATCTCAACACATTCGATGTCGGCAGCGTTCCGAAACCTTCTTCTGCGTCTACAGGCTTGCTGTAATCTGTCACAGACAGTGTGCCTGTAAACGGAGAACCGACCTCTCGCAGTTCCGTCATCATGGAAGAAATCTTTTCCAGACCGTCCTTGCCCTTTAAGGTGAAACTATCCAGTGCATCACGATAGTAACCGTACTCAGCATAGATTTCATTTATCTCATCCAGCAGAGTCTTACCGTTTGCTTTTGCTTCTGCTGCCATTTCACAAATCAGTAGAGAGCTTACAACGGCATCTTTATCACGAGCATGTGTTCCAGCAAGATAACCATAGGATTCTTCATAACCAAAGAGAAAATCGTAATCCCGTTCTTTCTTAGAGTTCTTCTTTGCCTGCTCAAACTGAGTAATCTTATCACCAATAAATTTGAATCCCGTCAGCGTAGAGAAAACTTTGATTCCATGCTTGCGAGCAATATCTGCACCAAGCTCAGAAGTAACGACTGTTTTAACAACCGCCGGATGAGCATACTTTCCTATATCTGTATGGCTCAGCACAAAATTCATTAGGAGAGCACCGACCTGATTACCAGTCATCAGCTGGTATTCGCCCTTGCTCTTTTTCACAGCAATACCTACGCGGTCGCTGTCAGGATCAGTTCCCAGTACAATGTCTGCATTGGTACGCTTTGCCTGAGCAATGCCCATTTCCAGAGCACGATGGTCTTCCGGGTTCGGAGAAACTACAGTCGGGAAGCAACCATCTGGTACGACTTGCTCTGCCACAGCATCCAGCTGTGTAAAACCATCCAGACGAAGTGCTTTCTGAACAGGAACATTGCCAGTACCATGCAGTGGAGTATATACAATTTTCAAATCATTCTTAGCAGCGGTATTCTTATAACGGCTCTGCTTCATAACTGCCATTACAAAGTTATCGGTGACATCGGCCATGAAAACCAGAGAATCATCGGACCTGAAGTTGATCGTATGGTAATCTGTAATAGCGTCCACATAGCCTATAACTTGTTTTGCCTGCCAAGGAACAAGCTGGCATCCAAACGCGTCATAAACTTTGTAACCGTTGTATTCTTTCGGGTTGTGGCTGGCTGTCACTACAACACCTGCCAGTGCATTCCAGAACTTCACTGAAAAACTCAGCTGAGGCGTAGGACGTGCGTGGGCATGGAGATAAACACGAATTCCCATTCCGCTCAGAACATTTGCTGCCATTCTAGAAAAGAACTCACTATTATTTCGAGTATCATAACCAATTACCACACCACGATTCTTACACTCCTCAGCACCGTAAGTATCTAAAAGATATTTTCCAAGACCCGCAGTCGCCTTGCCAACCGTATACTTATTCATACGGTTCGTGCCTGCACCCATCACACCACGCAGACCGCCAGTACCGAATTCCAGATCGCGATAAAATCTATCTTCAATTTCCTTTTCGTCCGTAAGGGACTTCAGCTCTCTACGAGTAGTTTCATCGAAAAAATCATCGTTCAGCCACTGCTCGTATCTTTCCCTGTAGCTCATAATTCTTACTCCTCCGGTCCTCTTCGGACCCATCCCCTTGAAAGGTAAATTTTATATCTATGTACACATCCTGTGTTTCAGGATAGTATTTATTTTTCATAAAGCTCCTGTGTGATAATCACAGTCGGCTAAGTGTTTTCTTATGCTGTCGCAGCCCATCAGTGCGGCAATTATCCTTTAATCGCTCTTATCCCTCATTTTCTCGGCGCATATTTATACGCCGGGGCATCTACCACTACACCTAAGTGTTAAGTTGTTGAGTAGACCTGTTTTTACATGGACACTTTATTGAAATCTAGCTCATCCGTCATTTTATACAGCAGACGTTTATATGTTTCTGTCATCTTTGTTGCGACTTATACAATGAAATGTTCATCTATTATGATGTCTACACAATAAGAAAATAGTATTTTTTTACCGTTACTCAACACCGTGCTGTATAAATGCACATTGCAGACTAGACAACCTGCACAATACATGATTTTCCGAGTAAAATAGGGACGTATATTCATGCAAAATCGCCAATTTTCGCATGTGTTTTACGCTCCACCATAGGCCATCAGAACGCAACTGATTTTATTGACCAGACATTTGTATGAACTGAAACAAGCCCACGGCTTATTGCTCAACAGCAACTCACCCGTGGGCTCAAATTATTCTTCAAGTGTTTTCCATTCGTTTTTACAGAGTGCCACACGTGTATAGCAAGCACCACTGATAACCTTCACAATTCCACTTTCGGACGCTTCAACAAATGAGATACTTGAAGGACAATTCAAGCCTCTAAAAAGTATCATCCATTTTGAGAATGGAAGGCTGCAGGTTCTAAATGCTGATAATATGTAACTTTATATAAAACTGACTCCTCTTTTGACCACTCATCCGTAAATTCGATTCATTTCATTTTGCTTCCACTCCCAGCAGGAGTGCGCATAGCGTTTTAGCGTTATATCAGGATTTGAATGCCCCATTAATTCACTCAGCGTTTTCACATTGCAGCCCGCTTGCAGACAGGTTGTTGCAAATGTATGACGCAGCGCATGTGGGCGGACAACAGGAACTTGAGCCTGCTTTAAATATCCTTGTAAGCTCTTGTAATAGCAGCGCGGTTCAACTGGCCTAAGGTCAGTGTCAGATAGAAACCAGACTTCTTTACTCTGTCCGACATATTCTTCTTTTAGAAGGCTGAGGATACCCGTTGGGATAGGGATATCGCGTTCGGAACTTTGCGTTTTGGGAGATTGCGTTACTAAGGTGGTTTTTCCGGGTGCCATATAAATTCTCTTAACCGTGCGCCGAACAGAGAGAACACCGTTTTGCAAGTCGAAATCACCCCATTGCAGCCCGCACACTTCTCCGATGCGCAGACCCATCTGCATCATCAACAGCATACCAAGCCTCCTGGGTGTTGGCGAAGAGCGAACAAAAGCACAAACAGATTTTTGTTCCATATTATTTAGAACCGAAGTGTTGGATGAATTCGCAGTTGGAAGTTTGAGATCAATTTCAACAGGGCGCATAATATGTAGATGTACCGCATAGCGGCAAATTCTCCGTACAAGCGTCAAGCACTCCTTGCTCATTGCGTTGCCCAGGGTCTTGTGGTTTTGGTCTGCAGGAGCAATAATTTCCAGAAGGCTGCTTTCTAGAATGCTTTCATTCAAAGCTTGAACACGATATGGACCAAGCACAGGCAAAATGTAGTGTTGGAGTGTGTAGTGATAGTGTGCTGCTGTAGAAGATTTGACACCTAAAAAAATGGAGCTTTCCCAAGTGAGAGAAAGCTCTGAAAAAGTTGGATTATCTACATTTAGTGCAAATTGTTGTACCTCCATCTTTTTGATGGTGAGTTTTTCCTTTACTTCAGTGTAAGAATGCCCATAAATGTATCCCCAGATTGCGGTCCTGTCAGATTTTCGCCCTTTAATAAAGCGACCCTCCCAACGACCATCTTTCCTCTTTCTGATGTTTTCTCCGTGCTTTGACATAATGCTCCTCCTTGTTCGATTTGTAATGATGTAACATTACTTTTATATGTTTCAGCTATTCTATAGGAAAAAGTGTGCCCAATATGGTGAAAGTGACAAAAATGTGTTCGGGTACGGTTTGATATAACTCGTTCTGTTGAAATGTGTCGCATTGTGTGGTATTATATCTATACATATTATATATGGGCTTCTGTGGAAATGGGTATCATCCATTCTCAAAACGGATGATACTTCTTAGAGGCTTGGATTGTCCTTCAAGTATCTCATTTGTTGAAGTATCAGAAAGAGGATTGTGAAGGTTGTCAGCGGTGCTTTATATACTATGATGCACCCTGTAGAAACGAATGAAAAATACTTGAAGAACAATTTGAGCCCACGGGTTGGTTGCTGTTGAGCAATGAGCCGTGGGCTTGTTTCAGTTCATACAAGTGTCTACTCAACAAAATCAGTTGAGGGCTGATGGTCTATGGTGAAGTTGAATATACATACAGATATAAGCATTTCTGCATAAATATACGCCGCATTTTACTCTGAAAATCATGTTTTGTGCAGTAGGACGTTAATACTGATAACTGCATTTATCTGCGTGGCGTTGAGTAACGGACGGAAATTACTAATATTCTGTCGTGTAGACATCATAAAAAATGAATAAATCATTGTGCAGGTTGCAATAAAAATGATAGATACATTTGTATGATTATTACAAAAAAGAGGGAATGGGAAAATCTGGCAAAATAGAAGCGAAAAAACGGGTCTACTCAACAGATTAACACTTTGATGTAGAGGATGGAGAGTGCGGCGTATGAATATGCGCCGGAGAAATGCGGAAGAAGATGCAACTGATTTTGTTGAGTGAACCTGTCTGGATAAAGATATGTAGAAAAATAGACGAAATATCGAGAAAAGATTTGATTGCTGGGGTAATGGGATACGACAGCATAAGAAAACACTTGGCCGTGTGAGCGGTTATCACACAGCGAAAATTAGAGAGAAATACTATCTGTGAAGAGCAGATGTGTACATAGAAAATTAGAGGATATGCCCGATGAGGGCCGGAGGAGTAAATAACATGAAGAATTACAAAATCGCCATTGCGGGCACTGGGGATGGAGATATAATACGCGGCTGTCATAATAGGGACAAGGGTACGGCAGAGAATGAAAGGCTCCGCAACCCGAAGTTCATATTTTCTTACCCGAAGAATGAACGACTGATCTTTCTGAACGGCAGAAATGCCGCACAGGAAGAAATTTCGACCATGAGGGTGGGGTGACAGCCAGCGGACAGGTGCACGAGCCTATCCGCTCTTTGTGTTGGCCAAGATGTTAATGAAAAAATTGAGTGGGATTGTGGGAAAGATTTATGAGCAAGAAACTTGCGATTGCGATGTTCGGACAGAAGCGATTATCGAGAGAAGGCGGAGTAGAAATCGTTGTCAAAGAGCTCTGCACCCGAATGGCACAGAATGGCTGTGACGTGACCTGTTACAACAGAGCAGGCCATCATGTGAGTGGTGCAGAATATGACGATGCTGGTAAAACGGAGTACGAGGGAATTCGTCAGAAGTCTGTTCCGACTATTGAACAGCGCGGACTTGCTGCAGTCAGCTCCTCCGCATTTGCGGCACTTTATAGTGCATTTGGAAAATACGATGTGGTGCACATCCACGCTGAAGGACCGGCGTTCTTTGCATGGCTGCCGAAGATGTTTGGAAAAAGAGTTGTAGTTACCGTCCATGGGGAGTGTGAAATAATATGGACAACCAGAAAAAAGCCTGATTTCATGCGGGTTTACGCGGCTTAACCTTTTCACCTCAACCTGTTTCTGCCTGTCATGGTGCGTTGCGGCCAGTGTGATTTTAGGTGCTAATGGCTTCTGGTTGCGCTCTATACTTAACCCACCACAGCGAAAGCTGATAGAGCAGAAAACAGAATAAGGAGGTACGAAGGCGAGCCTGCGTATAGATTGCTGCGGCAATCTGTATACAGGCTTGTTGTCGTGCAACGAAATGGGCAGGGGATTCCACAAGGGGGATAAGAAAAATTATGATGGAAAATAAAACAAAAATTGACCTGAAAAACAAGAGCATTTTTATCACGGGTGTGGCGGGCTTCATCGGTTCCAACCTTGCAAAGCGGCTGCTCTCCACGGTGAAGGGCGTCAAAGTTGTGGGTTTGGACAACATGAACCACTACTATGATGTGCGCCTAAAAGAAGCCCGCTTGAACGAACTGGAGCAGTTTGAAAGTTTCAGCTTCGTAAAAGGCAATCTGGCTGACAAGGCTGTGATCGAATCTATCTTTGAGCAGTATAAGCCGGAGATCGTGGTGAACCTCGGTGCGCAGGCTGGCGTTCGGTATTCCATTACAAATCCTGATGCCTATGTGGAAGCAAATCTGATTGGCTTCTATAACATTCTGGAAGCCTGCCGCCATTCTTATGATGAAGGGCATACCCCGGTGGAACATCTGGTCTATGCGTCCAGTTCTTCCGTATACGGCAGCAATAAGAAAGTGCCTTACAGCACGGATGATAAGGTGGATAACCCGGTATCTTTGTATGCGGCCACAAAGAAGTCCAATGAACTGATGGCTCATGCCTATTCTAAATTGTACAACATTCCTTCCACAGGCCTGCGTTTCTTTACTGTATATGGCCCTGCCGGTCGCCCGGATATGGCGTACTTCGGCTTTACCAACAAGCTGCTGAAAGGCGAGACGATTCAAATTTTCAACTACGGCAACTGCAAGCGCGACTTTACTTATGTGGATGATATTGTCGAGGGCGTTGTCCGTGTGATGCAGGGCGCGCCGGAACGTAAGAATGGGGAAGATGGTCTGCCCGTTCCTCCGTATGCGGTTTATAACATCGGCAACCAGAACCCAGAAAATCTGCTGGATTTTGTACAGATTTTGCAGGAAGAGCTGATCCGTGCAGGTGTTCTGCCGGAAGATTACGACTTTGAAGCACACAAAAAGCTGGTTCCGATGCAGCCGGGTGATGTACCTGTGACCTATGCAGATACCAGTGCGCTGGAGCGTGACTTCGGATATAAGCCCTCTACCAGCTTGCGCGAGGGTCTGCGGAAGTTTGCTGAGTGGTACGCAAAGTTTTACAAATAACGAAGAATAGGGAAATAGACCGATGAAGTGTGTTGAGGTTTACAAGGAATTATATCATCAGGAACCGTTTGATGTGGCGTTCTGCCCGTACCGTATCAGTCCGCTGGGTGCGCATATCGACCATCAGTACGGAAAAATCAATGGTCTGGCAATCGATAAAGGCATTCACATGGCCTACCATCCGAAACAGAACGGCGTTGTGGAATTACAGTCTTTGAACTTCCCGAAGCGCGCCCAGTTCTTTGTAAGCGCAGTGCCGGAAGAAAAGCAGGGCGACTGGGCGGATCATCTGCGCGGCGCAGCGAAGATGCTGGGCGAGAAGTACCGACTGAAAGTTGGTCTGTCCGGCATCATTGAAGGAAGTCTGCCGATTGGTGGATTGTCCTCGTCTGCATCGGTTATTATCTGTTTCTTGTCAGCACTGTGTAAAGTGAATGGCATCCATCTGGAACCGATGGAGATGATTCTCACGGCAAAGGCAGCGGAAAATCAGTATGTTGGCGTTTCTTGTGGCAAACTCGACCAGAGCTGTGAGGTGCTTTCCAAGAAAGACCACCTGCTGTACCTCGACACGAAAGATGATAGCTATGAGTTGATTCCCACCAGCGAGAAAATGAAACCTTATAAGGTGGCAATTTTCTTCTCCGGCTTAGAGCGTTCTTTGAAAAACTCCAAGTACAATCTGCGGCAGGACGAGTGCAAGGCTGCGGCCTATGCACTGATGGGCTTTGCAGGGATGGACTATGACACCTTTGCAAATACTCGGCTACGCAATGTGCCGTATGAGGTGTTTGAGGCCTATAAAGACCGCCTGCCCGAACTGTGGCGCAGACGCGCAGAACACTATTACAGCGAGTTCGCTCGTGCCGAAAAGGGTGCAGAACTGTGGCGTAAAGGCGATTTGGAGGGGTACGGTCAGCTTGTTTTTGAAAGCGGAAAATCCTCTATTTATAGCTATGAGTGTGGTTGTGATGAACTGAAAAAGCTGTATGAAATCATGGCCGAAACCGATGGTATCTACGGTGGCCGCTTCTCCGGCGCGGGCTTCAAGGGCTGTTGCATGGCACTGATCGACCCTGACAAGGTCGAAGATATTGAAGCAAAGGTCACAGCAGAGTATCTGAAAGCGTTCCCGGCACTGGATGGAAAGTATAGCTTCCATCTGTGTGAGAGCGCAGATGGCGTTGAGTTGTAAGAGGGGAGTACATATAGATGAAATGCTTGGTTTTGGCAGCGGGTTACGCTACACGGCTTTATCCACTGACTGAAAATTTTCCGAAGCCGCTTTTGAAAGTGGGTGAGAAGTCCATCCTTGATTGGCTGGTGGATGATTTGGTGGATACCACCGATATTGACGAATTTGTGGTGATTTCCAACCACAAGTTCGCACAGCATTTTGAGAACTGGAAAAACGAGAAGGTCAAGGTGCGGCCTTATGAGATTACGGTGATCAACGATGGTACAAGCACCAATGAAACTCGTCTGGGAGCAGTCAAAGATATTCAGCTGGCGGTAGAGAAGTTGAAACTAGCTGATGATTTGCTGGTTATGGCTGGCGACAATGTGCTGGATTTCAGTCTTTCCGAATTCGTTGAGTTTGCCAAGGAGAAGAACACCTCCTGCGTGATGTGCCACGAGGAAAATGAGCTGAAAAAGCAGCAGAAAACGGCAATCATCACGTTGGATGGCAATGACCTAATTACTAGCTATGAAGAAAAGCCGAAAGAGCCGAAAGGAAATCTGGCTGTGCCGCCGTTCTACTGCTATCGTGCCTGTGATGTAAAGCGGATTCAGGAAGCACTGGATAATGGCTGCGGCTATGACGCACCGGGCAGCTTTGCAGCTTGGTTGAGCAAACAGACTCCAATGCACGCTTATGTTATGCCGGGCAAGCGATATGACATTGGCGATATTAAAAGCTATGAGTATGTAAAGAGTGTGTTTTCAAAATAAAAATGCAAAGAGAGAGGAGAAAGTAATCATGAGAGATTTTAAGGATTTGAAAATTGCTGTGGCCGGAACTGGCTACGTTGGACTTTCCATTGCAACGCTGCTGAGCCAGCATCATAAAGTCATGGCAGTGGATATTGTGCCGGAAAAGGTGGAACTTATCAATAATAAAAAGTCTCCGATTCAGGACGAGTACATTGAAAAGTATCTGGCAGAAAAAGAACTGGATCTGACTGCAACACTGGATGCAAAGGAAGCATATTCTGACGCTGATTTTGTTGTCATTGCAGCCCCTACCAACTATGACAGCAAGAAGAATTTCTTTGATACTTCTGCGGTTGAAGCGGTTATCAAGTTGGTGATTGAGTATAACCCGGAAGCAATCATGGTAATCAAGTCTACGATTCCTGTCGGCTTCACAGCAAGTGTCCGCGAAAAATATCACTGCGACAATATTATCTTCAGCCCGGAATTTCTGCGTGAGAGCAAGGCTCTATACGACAACCTGTATCCGAGCCGTATTATCGTTGGCACGGATGTAGAGAATGCTCGTTTGGTAAAGGCGGCACATACTTTTGCTGAATTGCTTCAGGAAGGCGCAATCAAGGAAAACATTGACACTCTGTTTATGGGCTTTACCGAAGCAGAAGCAGTTAAATTGTTTGCTAATACCTATCTGGCTCTGCGTGTCAGCTACTTTAATGAACTGGATACCTATGCAGAGATGAAGGGACTGAATACTCAGCAAATTATCAACGGTGTTTGCCTTGATCCGCGCATTGGTGCTCATTACAACAACCCCAGCTTCGGCTACGGCGGGTACTGCCTGCCCAAAGACACTAAACAGCTGCTCGCAAATTATGCCGATGTACCGGAAAATTTGATTGAGGCAATCGTTGAATCGAACCGCACCCGTAAAGATTTTATTGCAGATCGTGTGCTTGAAATTGCTGGTGCTTATGAAGCAAATGACAGCTGGGATGAGAGCAAAGAAAAAGAAGTGGTAGTTGGCGTTTACCGCCTGACGATGAAGAGTAACAGTGATAATTTCCGTCAAAGTTCCATTCAGGGTGTCATGAAGCGCATTAAAGCCAAGGGTGCAACGGTTATTATCTATGAGCCGACGTTGAAAGACAGTGAAAAGTTCTTTGGCAGTCTTGTGGTGAATGACTTGGATGAGTTTAAAACGAGAAGTCAGGCAATCATTGCAAACCGCTATGATATGTGTCTGGATGATGTGAAAGATAAGGTTTATACGCGTGATATTTTCCGTCGTGATTGATGAGCAGGAGAACAAAGATGAAAGTATGTTTAGTGGGGTCGTCAGGTGGACACTTGACACATTTATATATGCTAAAACCATTTTGGAAAGATAAGGATCGGTTTTGGGTTACGTTTGATAAAGAAGATGCTCGTAGTTTGCTTGATGGAGAAAAGTTTTATCCATGCTATTACCCAACAAACCGTAGCATTAAAGCACTTATTAAGAATACCAAAATTGCGTGGAATGTTCTACATAAGGAAAAGCCTGATTTGATAATTTCCTGTGGAGCAGCGGTAGCCGTTCCATTTTTCTATATTGGGAAAATGATGGGTGCAAAGCTGGTTTATATCGAGGTGTTTGACCGGATTGATAAGCCAACAGTGACTGGAAAAATGGTTTATCCGATTGCAGATAAATTTGTTGTTCAATGGGATGAACAAAAGAAAGTATATCCGAAATCAGAAAATCTAGGCAGCATTTTTTAACGAGAGGGTTTAATATGATTCCTAAAATTATTCATTATTGCTGGTATGGAAATAAAGAAAAACCAGTTAAATTTCAAAGGTATATGGACACATGGAAAAAAATAGGGGGGGGGTACGAGGTCATTGAATGGAATGAAACAAATTGCGATTTGCGATGCAATAGCTACATAAGAAAAGCTGTGGAAAATAAAAATTGGGCCTTTGTAAGTGACTACTTTAGGCTCAGAGCATTATATGAATTCGGTGGAATTTATTTAGACACAGATGTTGAAATTTATAAGTCCTTTGATGATTTGCTGAGCAAAAAAGGATTTGTAGGCTATATGCACGATGCACTTATCGGTACAGCAGTTCTAGGATTTGAAAAAAAGAATCTGTTTATAAAAAAACTTCTAGACTTATATGATAATGCAGAGTGGATAGAAGGAAAATATGATTTGTTCCGCATCAAGTTTGAAAATGGAGATAGCTATTTATGTAATGCAAATAACTCAGTTTTCACATGGGCGGTTTTTCACTTTTACGATAATTTTAAATTAAACGGAAATTATCAGGAAACAGCAGATTTCTCGGTTTTTCCCAAAACGGAATTTGAAATTGGAACTTTCTGGGGTAAACGTAGTCACTGCGTTCATAGGTGTGAATCGAGTTGGAAAACAAAAAACAACAAGAAGGAATTGTATAAGATAGTAAAAAATGCGGTTAAGTATATACCGGTTATTCATATGGACGCGATCATACGAAATATTTCGTATGAGAAGCATATGCAAAAATCAGTGTTCTATGAACGGTATTTACATGATACGGCAAGTGCGTGAGGAAAGCTAAATGATTTTTGTGACAGTGGGAACACATGAGCAACCATTTAATCGGTTGATTCAAAAGGTGGATGAATTAAAAAAAGAGGGTGTTATAACCGAAGATGTCATTATTCAGACAGGTTTCAGTACATACGAACCAAAGTATTGCCAGTGGAGCAAATTGATTCCGTACCAGCAAATGATAAAAAATGTAGCAGATGCGCGTATTGTAATCACCCACGGTGGCCCTGCAAGTTTTGTTATGCCGCTTCAGATTGGAAAAACACCTATTGTTGTGCCGCGGCAGCATCAGTTCAATGAACATGTTAATGACCATCAGGTGGAATTTGCGCGAAATGTTGCAAAACGGATGGGAACGATTATTGAAGTAGAAGATATTGAAACCCTTGGAGATGTTATAACAAATTACGATCAGATTGTAGCAGGCATGGGTCATGGAATTAGCAGCAATAATGCAAAATTCAATGAGGGCTTAGAATCAATCGTAGATGAGTTGTTTAACAAGTAAAGAAAGGCAACGAATACAATGAGCAAAATCAAAGTTACCTTTGTAGAAACAAATTGCAAAAAGAATGGCCCAATTAAACAGACACTGAATATTATTCGCAACATGGACAAAGGGGTCTTTGAGCCTAGTCTGGTAACTGTGTGGCCAGAAGATGCAGACAATTCAATGATTGATGAGTATAAAAAGTTGGGCATCCCCGTATTGTCTGCGAACATGAGCAAGAAGAAGTCTGTACTCTTTGGAAAGAAAGCGGTTGGACAACTTTTAGAGCAGTTACGGCCGGATATTGTGCAGGGTGTCGGTATGCCGCCGTACAGAATGACGCTCGGTTATAAGAGCGCAATTCACTTTGTCACGCTCAGAAATTATTGCTATGAGGATTATCCTGACTACTATGGGAAAATTCCCGGAACGGTTATGGCTTTTCTTGATTTGAATTTGATTAAGAAACGTATGGCAGCAGGTGAACCTTTCGTGACGTGTTCTGAAAGTTTGACGAAAATGTATAGAAGCCGTCAGAATATGGAGATTCCGTATATCCGTAACGGCGTGGATGTGAGCCAGTATACAAAAAGAAACTGTAACGAAATAGATGACGTTCGGAAAAAACTTGATTTGCCGTTAGAAAAAAATGTTTATGTGTATAGCGGTGGATTCATCGACAGAAAAAATCAAAGAGAAGCAATCACTGCATTTTTGGCAATGAAGAAAAATGCAGATGCAGTTTTGCTCCTGCTTGGCGATGGAACGAATTTTGAAGTACTGAAAGATGAGTTTTCTAAGAATACAAATATTTTGTTCCGGGGTAAGGTGTCCAATGTAAATGAATATCTCCACGCTTCTGATGTTTACTTAGCAACAAGCAAGTCCGAAGGACTGCCTAATGGCGTTTTGGAAGCGATGGCTTGTGGTTTGCCGGTACTTCTGTCAGATATTCCGCAGCACATGGAGGTTTTGGAAGCAGACCCTCAGTGTGGCCATTCCTATAAACTTGGGAATGTTAAGCAGCTTTCAGTCTTGATGGATCAGATGATGGATGAGAACCTATTTGAAATGGGCGAGAGAAGTTATACCGCTGTTATGGATAATTTCACGGCAGAGGGGATGAGCAAACGTTATCAGAATTTGTATCTGAAAATGGTCAAGAGGTAAAGATTAAAATGAAAATATCAAAGCTTGCAAACGGAATCAAGCCGTCAAAGGGGCGACAGTTGTTTAATCTGGCAGCACAGTATGATGATGTTATAAATCTTACGTTGGGAGATCCGGATATTATTCCGCCTGAGTGTATTCGACAGGCTGGCTGTGATGCTATTATGGAAGGAAAAACGCGATATTCTGCAAATGCAGGGTTAGTTGAGTTAAGAAAAACTTATTCCAAGTACTTGAATTATACATATGGAAGAAAGTTCGACTACCAAACACAAATAGCGGTTACAGTAGGAGGAATGGAAGCACTATATTTGGCTTTGCTCAGTTCTATTGATCCCGGAGATGAAGTAATCATTTTTGCACCATATTACATTAACTACTATCAGATGATCGAAATGTGTGGTGGTATTCCGGTTGTCGTTCGGACATGGGAAGAAAATGACTTTTCACCGAAGATTGAAGATATAGAGAAAGCGGTAACTGATAAGACAAAAGTAATTATTATAAATACGCCAACAAATCCAACAGGAACGGTATACTCTGAAAAAACGGTCACTGAAATTGTAGAGTTTGCAAGAAAACGAGATATTTTGTTAGTATCTGATGAAGTATATAGTACACTGGTATATAACGAGAGCAAGCACTTCAGTGCATTAAGTGTTAAACCTGTATATGAAAATATCTTATATGTGGACAGTTGTTCAAAGAAATTCTCTATGACGGGTTGGCGCGTTGGATTTGCGGTGGGACCGAAAGACTGGATTGCCGCAATTATTAAACTACAAGAAAATGTAGCTGCTTGTACACCATTGCCTTCCCAATATGCAGCAATCAGAGCATTTAATGAAAATCCGGACATGACGGATTATGTTGACGAATTTAGAAAAAGGCGAAATGTTTTAGTAAAAGAGTTGCAGAAATCAAATAGAGTATCATTTATGATTCCAAAGGGAACATTTTATATGTTTGTGAATATTGGAAAAATGAAAGTAGGAAGCACAGAATTTGCAATGCAACTTTTGAAGGAAAAGCATGTTGCAGTTGTTCCTGGAATTGCATATGGTGATGATTTTGATGATTATATTCGGATTGCTTTCACAATGAAAGAAACGGTAATTAAAGAAGCGGCTAGACGTATTGTTGAGTTTGTGGAAAAGTAAGATTTATAAGATTAGAGGAACTATTATGAGTTGGAAGAATATTTTGGAAGATCCTAAACAGTATGTGATTTATTTAGAGGGAAGGGTATTACAAGGCAGCAAAGAAGCAGATGAAAAATATTTAAAAAAGTTGTTTAAGTATCGTATGGGGCGAGAATTGGACTTGAATCATCCACAAGCGTTAAATGATAAACTTCAATGGTTAAAGATTAACGATTTTAAGCCGATTTATACAAAGTTTGCCGATAAATATGCGGTGCGCGAATACATTGCGCAGGAAGTGGGAGAAAAGTACCTTGTGCCACTATTAGGAGTATGGAATGAGGTGGATGACATTGATTTTAATTCTCTGCCAGATCAATTTGTTCTGAAATGTACACATGATTCAGGTGGTGTTGTGATTTGCAAAGATAAAAGCAACTTTGATAAGGAAGCTGCAATCAAAAAGTTAAAGCACTGTTATAAAAGAAATTATTATTTAAATACAAGAGAACCTGCATATAAAGATATAAAACCGAGAGTTATCGCAGAACAATTTATGGTTGACGAGACGGGATGGGATTTAAAGGATTATAAGATTTTCTGCTTCAATGGTAAACCAGTATATGTCGAGGTTGATTACAATAGGTCTGTTAAACATATGCTAAACGCCTATGATTTGGATTGGAATTTTTTGGAGTTCTGCGATAGTTCCCCCAATAATAGAGATGCCGATATTCCGAAGCCGCAAAGATTGGATGAAATGCTCGAAATTGCAAAAGTGCTCTCAAAGGATATGACTTTTTTACGAGTGGATATGTACAGTATTTATGACAAGATTTATTGCGGCGAGTTGACATTATATCCGGGGTCGGGCTTCATTCAATTTAATCCGATGAAAACTGATTATGAATTGGGAAAGCTGTTGAGGCTTCCAATTGATAAGTAAAGAGGAGCATAATGAAGGTTGTTATTTTATCGACAGCCACCTCATATACAGGTGGGGCAATCATAACTTTGCTAAATGTCCTTCCTTTGTTGCAAAAGGAAGGAGTTGAACCATATTTTATTCTAAAAGGACATGGACAACTTGAAGATGTTCTAAGGAATAGGAAAATTCCATATTCAGTAATTAAGTCATATGATTGGTGCGTTCCAGAACAGAAAACGAAAGGCTTGAAGAATGTAGTCGCATGGAAAATAAAAAGTCTAATCAATTTAATTGCAGAATATAAAACATATTTTTTGTTGAAGAGAGAAAAGGCGGAATTATATCATCTTAATTGTATATATAATGGAACTGGTGTTAGTTCGGCAAAAGTATTAGGAATTCCTGTGGTTTGGCATTTGAGAGAGTTTGTTGATTTGCACGGCGAAACCCCAGTGTTTTGGAATACAGTTGAGGCATGGAAAAAAATCAATCGTTCTGACAGAGTGATTTGTGTGTCTAATTATCTTGAGCAAGCATATAAAAATAAGATTCAAGATGGGTCAAAACTACAAGTGATTTATGATGGAATAAATATGTCGTGCTTCAAAGCAAAAACAAAAACATCACCCAAAGAGAAAATCGTTATTGGACTTGCTGGAACGGCACCAATAAAGAACCATAAAGATGCAATTTTAGCACTCAAGAAAGTTCATGATGCTGGTTATCATGTTACTCTTAAAATTGCAGGGAAGTGGTCAATGGACAACTATAACCAGAGTTACAAAAGTAATTTGGAAAAACTAATTGTAGAAAATGAATTGAAGAATAGTGTCGAATTTATAGGAATGCAAAGCGATATGAATATGTTTTGGTCGGAGTGCGATTTGTCGGTTGTGTGTTCCAAGAGAGAATCGTTTGGATTGGCAGCAACAGAAGCAATGGCTTGTGGGGTTCCATTGATTTGCTCAAATACATCCATTTCAGGTGAACTTACGGAAAATGGGAAAAATGTGTTTGTGTATCAGCTGGGAAAAAGCGAAGAATTAGCAGAATGTATTTTGAAGTGCATTGAACAGTTGGGAACAGATAAACTGGATGCTAAAATAAAAAGAGCGGCAGCGTTTGTGAGAAATAATTTCTCGATAGAAGAGTCGGCAAAAAAATTAGAAGCTGTGTATGTCGAATTGGCGGGCAAATAGTATATGTTTGAAAGCAAAGGCGACTTGATAATTTATTGAGATGTATCTCTAAAAATGATTAGCGGCAGCATAGAAACGAAAATAGAATCAAAATGGGAATACTATGAAAATAAGAGTGAAAAGAAGCTGCATAGAAGAAACACTACTTCTTGTGCTTTTCGGATTTTATGTGCTAGTTGCACATTGGATTTGGTTTGGACGAGGAATACAAGAAACGATAATGATTTGCCTGTCGATTCTTGTGATATTGAAGTCAATTAAACTAAAAAAAATATCGGTGAATATACTACCAAATTCTATTCTATGGGGAACACTTTTTCTGATCTGTGGATTTGGTTTTGTACGAGCAAAAACACATCAATATTTAGTCGCAGATTTAAAGGCAATGTTTGGAACAATTATTATTTCTATTGCGGTTGTAACATCAATAAGAAAGCTAATGGCGAGTGGATATGATTTGGTAGATTATCTTTTTGAGTTCCTGAACCGTTATTTTATACTGAACGATGTTTTAATTGTGATACAATATTTTGTTCCATACTTTTTTATGAATAGAAGTGCGATTGCGAGTGTAAATAATAGGGCTTATTTTGACCAGCTGACAGGTTTGCTTGGAATCAATGGCACTACTCGATGGGATATATGGAGTATTGCAATTATTATTTTGAATTTTTATATTGCATATAAAAGAAATGATACCCGGATTTTAAAATATAATATATTTTTCTTTCTGGTTAGTACAATTATCTGCATGATTAACTCGGCACGCTCGTTTTTGATAATTGCTCCTATAACAGTTTTGATGTATTTGTTTCTTATCAGAAAAGTTGAAATAACAAGTAGAATGAAACAAATTTTGGCAGTGATTGGCTTATTGATTGTGGCATTGATTGTGTATTCAACAAATACATACGTAAATGATTTTGTAAATGATCTGATTAGTGATAAATTTGCAATCTATATGAGCGGAGACATTAATCATATGATTGCCGCAAATGATGATCGTGTAGTGGCAACGTATTATGCGGTAGAAAATGGTGGGTCATATGGTGTTGGAATTGGTGTTGTACCGATGAACTCAACAAATGATCAAGTTAAGTATCTAGGACTTAATAGTGCATCAGCTTATATTTATATGGTGGGTACTGTTGGGTACTTCATATGGACATTATGCTTGGCACGAATTGGAATCCAGAATAAGAGACAATCGGTGAAGAAAACATTATTGTATTTTTCGTATTTACTTTTGCTGAGTTATTTTCTGCCAATTTATTCAACCATTGCACTTTTCCCTGCAATTATGTTTATATTTTATGTCTTTGATTTAGAGCAAGAGCAGAAAGGAAGTGAAAAACAATGAAAGTGGGGATTCTTACAATTTATGGAGGATCAAACTTTGGTAATAAGCTCCAAAATTATGCAATGCAACAGTTTTTAAAGAGCAAAAAAATTGAATCGGAAACGATTCGATATACAGTTTCATGGGAAAAGAATAAACTTGGAAAACGAGAAAAGTTAAGTCTCTTAAAGAAAAAATATTTTAGTCAGGGTGTTGCAGAATCTATTTGGAACGTAAAATGGATCGTCAGTGCGAAGTTTCATAAAAGCAAATTAGAAGCAAAAAAGAATACACGATGCCAAAAGTTTGAGCAATTTGAAAATAAGAACATTGCTTTGTCTGATGTAGTACTTAAAAATGTAGAAGAACTTCGAGAATATAGCAATAAGTATGATGCTGTAATTGTGGGAAGCGATCAAGTATGGAACCCATACTGGCAAGGAAGTTTAGACGAGTTCTTTCTGACATTTGTTCCAAAAAGCAAAAGAGTGGCATATGCACCGAGTATCGGTGTTTCTGAAATTCCGAATGAGCAAAAAATCCGCTTTAAGGAAAGACTTAATGGATTTTCAAGACTATCTTGCCGAGAGAATCAGGGATGCAAAATTGTTGAAGAACTTACAGGAAAAGAATGCGAACACGTGTGCGATCCGGTTTTCTTATTGTCTCCTGAGCAATGGCAAAGCAAAGTCAGCCCGCTTTCGGAAAAGTATATCTTGACATATTTTCTTGGGGGCCAGTCATTAGAAGCTCATAAAGAGATCGAACGGTATGCAAAGAAGCATGACTGTAAGATCATAGATTTATGGGATGAAAAAGACTACAAGTCCTGTTATGCAGGAATCGAAGAATTTCTGAATTATATTGCGAATGCTAAAATGTTCTTCACGGACTCTTTTCATGGCTGTGCATTTGCTATATTGATGGAGACGCAGTTTGTAATCTGTGATCGAAAAGTAATAGATGTAAAACAGAAAATGAATTCGAGACTGGATTCGCTGATGACGATATTAGACATTCAGGGAAGAAAGTTGAATGATTTTGTAATTTCTCCGACAGAAATTGATTATAAAAAAGTTCATAACAGACTATCTCCGTGGGTTCAGAGGTCGCAGGAATATCTTCTGGGGTGCTTAGAAGGAATACGATAAGTAGAAGGGAAAAGACAAAGCTGCAACATGAATAAGCTGATTCAAAAATACAAAACACTGCCAGTGCAGGTTCGGGCATCTGCGTGGTTCTTGATTTGCTCATTCTTACAAAAGGGCATTTCAATGATAACAACTCCTATATTTACACGTCTTTTAACAACGCAGGAGTATGGCGAGTTTAATGTTTTTAATTCGTGGCTGAGTATTGTCACGGTATTTGTTACGCTTAATCTGTATAATGGTGTGTTTACGCGCGGGTTAGTTAAATATGAGGAAGATAGGGATCGCTATGCGTCAGCCCTACAAGGAATGTGTACGCTTTGTATTCTTATTGGTTTTGCAATTTATGGCGTAGCACATGACTTTTGGAATCATTTTTTTGAAATGACAACGACACAGGCGTTGTTGATGTTCATTATGATTTGGGCGACGGCTGTGTTCAATTTCTGGTCGGTCTCTCAACGAGTGGATTTCAAGTATAGAGCACTTGTTATCATTACTTTGATTTCGTCCATTGCAAAACCGGTGTTGGGCATTATTTTGGTTCGCCTTGCTGATGATAAAGTAACCGCGCGCATTTTGGGATTAGCTTTGGTTGAAGTTGTTACATGTACGGGATTGTTCGTGGCACAGCTTCGCCGCGGAAAAACTCTGTATGTGAAAAAATACTGGGTTCATGCACTGCACTTCAATTTGCCATTGATTCCTCATTATCTGTCGCAAACCGTATTGAATAGCTCGGACCGGATTATGATTCAGAAAATGGTTAGTGCAGATGCAGCAGGCATTTACAGCTTGGCCTATTCCATTTCCCAAATCATGACGATTTTTAATACTGCGTTGTTAAAAACAATAGAGCCGTGGCTGTATAAAAAAATGAAAGCAAATCGGACACAGGACATTGGAAGAGTTGCATATCTGTCCTTGGGCTTGGTTGCAGCGGTCAATCTGATTCTGATAGTACTTGCGCCGGAGGCGGTAGCAATTTTTGCTCCGGTTCAATATCACGAAGCAATTTGGGTGATACCACCTGTGGCAATGGGCGTTTACTTCATGTTTGCGTATACATTCTTTGCGGTTATAGAGTTCTATTTTGAAAAAACAAAATACGTGACATATGCAACTATGTCCGGGGCAGTGTTGAATATCATTCTTAATTATATTTGCATCAAACTTTTCGGCTACATGGCCGCAGGATATACGACGCTGGTTTGCTATATGCTATATACAGTAGCACACTATTGTTTTGCACAAAAAATCTGTAATGAAGAAATGAACGGTGTGCGAATCTATAATTTAAAGACATTGTTGACAATAACGGGGGCTTTCATGATTAGTGGTTTCTTGCTGATGATGACATATAATGCGCCTGTTATCCGATATGGTTTACTGGTGATAGCCGGCGTCCTTGCAGTATTGAATAGAAATAAGATCATTGCATTGCTGAAGAGCCTGATTGCAATGAAGAAAGCATAAGGAGGTTCACATGAACGGACGATATACCAACGAGCGCAATATCCAGATGGTTATTGCGTTGATGAAAGCGCATAACATTCATAAGGTTGTTGCCAGCCCCGGAACGACGAACATCACTTTTGTGGCAAGTATTCAGGACGATCCTTTTTTTGAAATTTATTCTTCGGTTGATGAACGGTCAGCTGCGTATATTGCGTGTGGTCTTTCCGAAGAAAGTGGTGAAGCAGTTGCTTTGACTTGTACGGGCGCAACAGCAAGTCGAAATTATCTTTCTGGGCTGACGGAGGCATATTATCGCAAGCTGCCGATTTTGGCAATTACGTCAACTCAGCACGTAGGGCGCATTGGACAGAATATTGCACAGGTAATTGATCGAACTGAAATCCAGAACGATGTGGCAAAGCTGAGTGTTCAGATTCCGGCAATCCACGATGCAGAGGATGAATGGGCCTATAATGTCATGCTGAACAAAGCAATGCTCGAACTGACGCACAATGGTGGCGGCCCCGTACATATCAATCTGACAACAACATACAGCAAAACGTATGATGTTGAGAAACTCCCGGAGGAACGAGTGATTCGCCGCTACTGTATGGGTGATACTTTGCCGGAGATTCCTTCTGGCAAGGTAGGCATCATTGTAGGCGCACACAAGAAGTGGACAAATGCTCAGATTGATGCACTGGAAGCGTTCTGCGCTGCATATGGTGCGGTTGTTTTCTGCGACCATACATCGAACTATCTCGGTAAATATGCGGTACATCCTAGTTTGGTATGCTCTCAAAAGCAGTATAATTCACCCTGCAAGCAGCTTGATCTGCTGATTGATATTGGCGATATTACGGGTGCTGCGATGGCTATGCACCCCAAGACCGTTTGGCGTGTAAACCCGGATGGCGAGGTCCGTGACACTTACCGCAAACTGTCGAATGTGTTCCAGATGGAAGAAAGTGCATTTTTTACAGTATATGCTGCCAAGACTTCGGCCAAGAGAGATGAAAGTTATCTTAATGCTTGGAAAGCAGAATGCAAGAAGATTGCAGAAAAAATTCCGGAACTGCCGTTGAGCAACGCATGGGTTGCAAAGACGACTTCTGCATTGCTGCCCAAAGATGCAGTATTGCATTTTGGCATCCTAAACTCTCTGCGTTCGTGGAATTTCTTTGAAATCGGAACGCCTTATACCGCGTTCTCTAATACGGGTGGCTTTGGCATAGATGGCTGCGTTTCGTCGTTGGTGGGTGGCGCATTGGCTGACCCGAAACACCTTCATTTTGGCTTCGTAGGCGATTTGGCGATGTTCTATGACTTGAACAGTCTGGGAAATCGTCACGTAACTACAACAATCCGGCTGCTGGTAGTAAATAATGGCCGTGGTCAGGAGTTCCGTAACTACAACCATCCGGCTGCTGCCTTCGGCGAGCAGTCGGATGGTTACATCGCTGCCGCGGGCCATTACGGAAAACAATCGCATGAATTACTGAAACACTATGCGGAAGATTTAGGTTTTACATATCTTGCGGCAAGCAATAAAGAAGAATTTTTGCAGAACGTGAAAGTATTTACGGATGCAAGAATGACTGATAAGCCGATTCTTTTTGAGGTGTTCACCGATACGGAAGATGAAAATGCCGCACTAAAAGCAATGCACACGATTGAGAGCGATGCGACCGGAACTGCAAAAAAACTGGCCAAGGAAGTTCTGGGGGATAAAGGTTTTCAAGCATTGAAGAACCTGATTAAAAAATAAGGAGAAAAGCATGAAACCGCAAAAGAAGATCGGCCTGTTACTCTGCCTTGGAAAAGGATGGAACAGATGAAAATACTTGTACTTGGTGGAACGGGCGCAATGGGAAAACCTGTTGTGAAAATTCTTGGAGCGAGAGGGCATCGAGTAGATGTTACGACCCGAAAAGCAAGAAACGATGAAGGCGATAATATTCATTATGTTGTTGGAAATGCACATGATATGGCATTTCTGGAAAACATTCTGAAAGAAAAATATGATTCGATTCTCGATTTTATGGTCTACAAACCGGAAGAATTTAGAGATAGGCATATAAAATTCCTTGATAATACAAGTCAGTACGTTTTTTTGAGTTCGGCGCGAGTTTATGCGGATTCTCCTGATGCGTTGATTGAGGAATCGTCGAAAAGATTATTGGACACTTCTAAAGATCAGGAGTTCCTGCAAACAAGTGAATACAGCCTTGCGAAAGCGAGAGAAGAAAATCTTCTTTTAAAATCAGATAGTCAGAATTGGACAATTATCCGTCCATATATTACCTATTATGATGAGCGGCTGCAGCTTGGCGTTTTTGAAAAAGAAACGTGGCTGCGCCGTGCTTTAGCAGGAAAGAAAATTGTGTTTAGCCGAAATATTGCTGAAAAATACACAACCTTGACCTATGGATATGATGTTGCGCTGCGTATTGCAGATTTGATAGGCAACCCCAAAGCAGTCGGACAGGTGTATCAGATTGCAACGGGAGAATATATCAAGTGGAAGGATGTACTTACTGTTTATTTGGACACACTTGAAAAGGAACTTGGTAAGCGACCAGAAGTTCTTATGACGGAACAATGTGACCCCTTTACCGAGAAAAATAATCAGTATCAGGTTCACTGTGACCGCGAGTATAACAGAAAGTTCAGTGATGCAAAAATTCAGCAAGATACAAAGGAAACAGAACCGTTTATGCCAGCGGAAAAGGGATTGAAGATGTGCTTGCAGAATTTTCTGGCTGGTGAAAGACAATTTACTGCACCTGTAAATTGGAAGAGAGAAGGTGCTATGGATAAAATCAGTGGAGATAGAACACCACTGAAAAAGATTCCGGGCATGAAAAATAAAGTAAAGTATGTAGTATACCGATACATAAAGTGATAATTAGAAAGTAGCAGCATCGAACGAGATAAAGGATATGCTATGAAAGGAAATTGATAAATGGCTAAGTCGAGATATTGGCAGGCGGTAAGAGGTATTTGTATTCTTGCTGTAATTATGATCCATTGCCCAGTAGGGCAGAATGGACTAGATCAAATAGTATGGTTGGCGTTAAGGCAGTTAATCAATTTTCCTGTTGCAATATTTATTTTTATGGCAGGATATTTTATAAAGCCGGAAAAAGTAAATGCTGACTATATTATAAATCGGGGGGGGCGACTGTTGTTGCCCTTCCTGCTGTGGGATGTAATCTATACTGTAAAAAATGTATTATTTGGTGACAATGTAGAATGGAAAAGCGTTCTGTTTGACTTTTTAACAGGACGCGCTGCTGCACCATTGTACTACATTCTGGTTTTATTTCAGCTAACATTATTAACTCCCTTTATTCTTAAAAAGGCAGGTAAAAAATGGCTGTATTTGATTACGCCAGTATATTTATGTGTGATTTATATTTGGACAGTGATTGCTGGCGCACCGCCAAGGTTATATGGAACAGTTTTCCCGGCATGGCTACTGTTTTACCTTCTGGGTATAGATTGTAGAGCAGGAAGATTAGAACAATATGTTCAAAAAAGTAGTGGCGTATGGGTAATTGTTGCGGTAGGTATTGAACTATTAGAAACGGTAGTTCTATATGTTGGCGGTTGCTCTATTACCTTGGCCAGCAGTCAGCTGAAGTTTAGTAGCTGCTTATATGCCGCGACAATTTTGCTATGCCTGAAAAAGAATGAGGACAAAGTACAGTATACTATATGGATAAGTAACATAGGCGACTGTTCATTTGGAATCTTCTTTTTACATTGTATGGTGCTGTGGATTGTAAAGAAAATTCTTTCTATGGTAGGAATCGACCATTGCTGGATTGCTTTCTGGATGCTTACTTTTTTGCTTACAACTTTTATAAGTTATACGCTTGTAATGCTGATAAGAAATAAAGTCGGTGACATGAAAAAACTACGATGGATAGGATTTGACTAAAGAAAATAAGAGGACAAATAAATGGGAAAATATTTTGGAACAGATGGGTTTCGTGGTGAGGCCGGAGTTACATTGACAGCAGACCATGCTTATAAAGTGGGTCGCTTCCTTGGCTGGTACTACAATGCATTGCGTGAGCGCAATGGTGATACCGACCCTGCTCGCATTGTCATCGGCAAGGATACCCGCCGCAGCTCCTATATGTTTGAATATAGTCTGGTTGCAGGTCTGACTGCTTCCGGCGCAGACGCCTACCTGCTGCACGTCACTACTACGCCCAGCGTGGCTTATATTGCCCGTGTGGATGACTTTGACTGTGGCATTATGATTTCTGCCAGCCATAACCCGTTCTACGACAATGGAATTAAGTTGATTGATTGCTACGGCGAGAAAATGCCGGAAGAAACGCTGCTGCTGATAGAAGATTACATTGACGGCAAACTCCATGTATTCGATCAAGATTGGCCGGAACTTCCTTTTGCTCATCGTGAGCATATCGGCTGTACAGTAGACTATGTGGCGGGTCGCAACCGCTACATGGGGTATTTAATTTCCTTGGGTATTTACTCTTTCAAGGGGGTCAAGGTTGGTCTGGATTGTGCTAACGGTGCAAGTTGGAACATCGCAAAGTCTGTGTTCGATGCTCTGGGTGCAGACACCTATGTTATTAACAACCAGCCGAATGGTCTGAACATCAACAATAATGCAGGTTCCACTCACATTGAGGGCTTGCAAAAGTTTGTGGTTGAGAATGGTCTGGATGTTGGTTTTGCTTACGATGGTGATGCTGACCGTTGCTTGTGTGTGGACGAAAAGGGCAATGTTATCACTGGCGACCATATTCTATACATCTATGGTTGCTATATGAAAGAACGTGGTAAGCTTTTGACGAACACTGTGGTTACTACTGTTATGTCAAACTTTGGCCTGTATAAAGTCTTTGATGAAAAGGGCATTGGTTATGCCAAGACTGCTGTGGGAGATAAGTATGTCTACGAATACATGGCAAAGAACGGTTGCCGCATTGGTGGTGAGCAAAGTGGACACATTATCTTCTCTAAGTATGCAAGTACGGGTGATGGCATACTTACTAGCTTAAAGATGATGGAAGTTATGCTTGCAAAGAAGAAGCCGATGAGTGAACTGGCTGCTCCGTTGAAAATCTATCCGCAGGTGTTGGAGAATGTCCGGGTGACTGATAAAAAAGCCGCCCAGAACGATTCAGCTGTTCAGGAAGCAGTTGCCAAGGTTGCAGAAGCATTGGGCGATACTGGTCGTATTCTGGTTCGTGAATCTGGCACAGAACCTCTTGTTCGTGTCATGGTAGAAGCACCTGATCATGATACTTGCCAGAAGTATGTTGACGAAGTAGTCAATGTGATTTGCGAAAAGGGGTATAAGGCATAAAGTCAAAAACGACTCTGGCAAAATACCCGGAGTCGTTTTTGAGATTATAAGGAAAGTATATAAAATAGGTGGAGAGATAACTTATGTGTGGAATCGTTGGCTTTACAGGAAACCGACAGGCAGCACCAATCTTATTAGATGGTCTGTCCAAGTTAGAGTACAGAGGCTATGATTCGGCAGGGCTGGCAGTTCGTGATGGAGAAAATCTGGCTCAGGTCGTTAAAGCAAAAGGCCGTTTGTCAAATCTGATGGAAAAAACGGATAACGGTAATGCGCTGAAAGGAACCTGCGGTATTGGTCATACTCGTTGGGCTACTCATGGAGAACCGAGCCAGACAAATGCACATCCTCATGTTTCTGGTAATTGCACTCGCTCTGGCTCTGGTGCAGTAGAATCTGAAGTTGTCGGTGTACATAATGGTATTATTGAGAACTATACAGAACTGAAGGAAAAACTGCTAAAGCATGGTTATACTTTTTATAGCCAGACAGATACAGAAGTGGTTATCAAACTGGTAGACTACTATTATAAGAAGTATGGTCTTGGCCCTATTGATGCCATTGCAAAAACAATGGTTCGTGTCCGTGGTTCGTATGCTCTGGAGTTAATGTTCCGTGACTATCCGGGTGAGATTTGGGTGGCACGTAAGGACAGCCCAATGATTATTGGTATTGCGGATGGTGAAACCTATGTGGCCTCGGATGTTCCGGCAATATTGAAATACACCCGTAATGTGTATTATATCGGCAACCTTGAATTTGCAAAGTTGACTCCGGGCGAGGCGCATTTCTATGACCTGAACGGCGATGAAATCGAAAAGCAGACCACCGAGATCAAATGGGATGCAGAAGCAGCTGAAAAGGGCGGCTTTGAACATTTCATGATGAAAGAAATCCATGAGCAGCCGAAAGCTGTCCAAGATACCCTGAATTCTGTGATCAAAGATGGAGCTATCGACCTGTCCAGTGTGGAAATCACCGAAGAGGAGATTAAGAACTTTGAGCAGATTTATATTGTTGCCTGCGGTTCTGCATGGCATGTTGGTATGGCTGCTCAGTATGTGCTGGAAGATATGGCAGATGTTCCAGTGCGTGTGGAACTTGCATCGGAGTTCCGCTATCGTAAGATGCCACTTAATCAGAAGGCACTGGTGATCGTTGTCAGCCAGTCTGGTGAGACAGCAGATACACTGGCAGCACTGCGTCTGGCAAAAGAGAAGGGCATTACCACGATGGCAATCGTTAATGTGGTAGGCAGCAGCATTGCCCGTGAAGCAGACAAGGTGTTTTATACACTTGCTGGCCCTGAAATTTCTGTTGCTACGACCAAGGCATACAGCGCACAGCTTGCGGCCATATACTCCTTGGCTGTTCAGTTCGCAAAGGTGAGAGGAAAAATCACGGAGGAGCAGTACAGCTACTATATTTCTGAACTTCTGACTCTCCCGAAAAAGATGCAGAAGGCTTTGGAAGACAAAGAGCGCATCCAGTGGTTCGCAGCAAAGTATGCCAATGCACACGATGTGTTCTTTGTGGGCCGTGGCGTTGACTATGCAGTCTGCTTGGAAGGCAGCCTGAAACTGAAAGAGATCAGCTACATCCATTCCGAAGCATATGCAGCAGGTGAGCTGAAACATGGAACGATCAGTCTGATCGAACAGGGAACACTGGTTATTGGTGTGCTGACCCAGAGTAAGTTGTATGAGAAAACAGTAAGCAATATGGTGGAATGCAAGAGCCGTGGTGCTTACCTGATGGGTCTGACGACCTACGGCAACTATGAGATCGAAGATCAGGTAAACTTCACGGTCTATGTTCCGAAAGTAGACGAGCACTTTGTTGGCAGTTTGGCGGTGATTCCTCTGCAACTGATGGGCTATTATGTCTCTGTTGCAAAGGGACTGGATGTTGATAAACCGCGAAACCTTGCAAAAAGTGTGACTGTGGAATAATGATTATGGAAGACAAGGAAACAACCTATAAAGACAATGAAGTTAACGAAACATATCAAAAAATGCTTACAACATTGCAGAGGTACTGCAAAGAAAAAAAGATGACAGTATATGCGTTAGCAAAAGCCACAGGGCTTTCGACATCGAGTCTAAGCAATTTACTTAAAGGAAATACGAAACCGTATGTTTATACATTGCTGTTGATATGTGAAGCTCTTTCAATTTCAATAACTGATTTGTTTATCGCAAAAACAGAACTACTAGAGGATGAAGAAAAAATAATCATTTGCTATCGTAAAATGTCCAATAAAAAGAAACAAATGCTGTCATTTTACATGGAAATGCTTGAACAATATAAAGAAAAAGTATAGCATATGCACTTATTTAGAGATAAATATTTCGCTATAACGAAAGGTTACTGCGCGAAGGTTATGATATAATTTATATATAGAGAAGTTAATAAGTCTGTCTGTATCCTGACGAGAACTCATATGATCAAGGTGGCATTTGTGAGTTTAAAATAGGAAATACTCATGAAGAAATGGCTCTGCTAGCTTGATTTACGTAGCTGTACGAAAATTAAGATTGCAGGGCTTTTTTAGTGAGAAGCATACTAGTGAAAACAATAGAGGGTGAAATAGTAGGATGGAAAAAATCAAAAAGTCCATGAGAGCGCTGTTGGACGTGATTTTTGAGGTACTCTATATTGCAGTTATGATTTTGGCAATACTGGATATTTTTGGATTGTTTGTATTTGTGCAAAGTGATGGGTGGATGAAAATACTGGTTCTTATATTTGCAACGGTGGGATTAGTTACAATTTCAGATAAAAAACGATTAGAGGAAAATATAGAACCGGAATTGACAAGAATATCAGACGTACAAAATAGTGAAATCGGAAGTGTGAAGAAAATAGAAGACAATACAAATGTTACACTTGAAAAATTGGATGATACAAAGCAAATTAAATACTTTAAAGATAAGACGCAGTTTTATTTGTATTTAACGCAGATTCTGTTGAAAATGCCGAGTGGAGTAAAGATAGATGTCACAAGCTTTGAAAAAAATTATAACATCTCATATGAAATAGGAGAAAATCGTCATATAGAATCTTTTATGAAGACGTGGAATGAACGTGTTCAAAATGGACAATTTGTAGTGCGACAACTTGTACATATAACGTCAGAGCAAGATTATTGTGAGTTGTGTGAACGCGTTGGAAAATTTAAAAGCAATTATAACTTTACTGTAAGTGCTATGGTCGGACTTCCAATCGCGCCTTTTATGGACTATATGATAGTGAATCAAGAGTATGTTTTTATTGGATTTTCTGATGATATGTCTTCACCGTGCAATTTTAGTTGGGGAATGGTTATAAAAGGGAAAGAAATTGCACAGAGATTACAAAGCCATTTTAATATATATTGGAGTAGTCAATTTTCTCTGTTAATAAAAGATAAAGATGAAGTAAAACAAAGAAATCTAAAGAAGATTGAACGATATGTATATGACATAGACCATAATATGAATCTGATAAAATACCAGGGGCTTACATTGGAAATCTGTCATGTGAATGAAAAAAATAGAAGTGTAGTGCCACTTTTGGAAAATCTAAATGGATTTTATCGAAATTGCTGCTGTGATATATTGCAAAATGAGATAGAAAGAAAAATCGATGAAACAAGTGAATTTGTGAAAAAAAGAACACAAGAATACATAAGGTTTGATAGAGATAAGGCAACCGAACTGATTGCAAAAATGATGATGGATTCAAAGAAAAAAATATGTGCAGTTAGTCTTGATATTGATGATAATGATTTTTGGATAAATAGCGAAGGCGAAGAGGTGTTTAGAGCAAATATTGACGCAATAAAAAAGCAAAAAGTCATGATTGAAAGAGTTTTTGTATGTACTAAAGCAAAAAGAGAAATCTTAAAAGAAGCGATTGATGAGCAATGTAAAGCTGGAATTGGCGTTACATATACAGAGTACAAAAAAGGAATGGGTGGTACGTATGAGGATTTTATGATAGTAGATAATCAGGCACTTTTAATATTTGAAAAAAATTGCGTACGAGTATCAATGAATCGAGCCCATATTGAACAGTACAACAAAAAATATTTGAAGATAAAAAATATGGGAACGGTATTATAAACAACACTAATAAGGAGGAAAGGTTATGCTGGTTAATACATTAGACATTATGGCCTCGGATGGAACGAAAATGAAGGCATTATTGTATGGAAATAAGGGAAAACGTATAGTCATCCATGTTCATGGAATGGCTGGGAACTTTTATGAAAACACATTTATTGAACCAATCGCATTAAAATGTGAAGAAAGCAATATTGATTTTCTTTGCTTTAATAATCGAGGACATGATTATATTGCCGATTGTGAAAAAAAGTCTGAAGATGGAGTGGAGTATTTTAGCGCAGGAGCTGCATATGAAGACTTTGTTGAGTGCGTATATGATATTGAAGGCGTTGTTCACTGGGCACTTGAAAATGGGTATGAGAGTATAGTCTTACAAGGGCATAGTTCTGGTGCGAATAAGATAGTTTATGCGTATAATAAGATGAAATTGTCCTTGGAAGAAAAAGAAAAAATTAGGGGAGTGATCTTAATTTCTCCGTGTGATGATATTGGCATCTATGAGGAAGAAATAGATTCGGAAAAAAGACATGATTCAATGAAAATGGCAGAGGAGAAAATTGCAAATAAGAATGAAATGGAATTGATGCCGATAGGAACTTTTTTTGACTATTTATTGTCGGCGAAAACATTTTTTGAAAATTTCAAGGATGGCTCCCCGTTAGATATGTTCCCATACCGTAAAGGAAGTTTGATTGATTGTGATTTGAAAAATATACAAACACCAATGCTGCTGTTATTTGGGGACAACGGTGATTTTGTTTTGCAAGATATGGAAGAAATTAAAAAAATGTATAGTGAAGTATTAGGAAATGGTTTTGAATTAAGAGTAGTTCATGGGGCAAATCATGGATATAAGGATTGTGAGGCACAGCTTGCGGGAATGATTGCTGACTGGATGGGGAAAATGGATTTATGAACAGTTTTGACGAAAAGGTGTTATATGCACTAAAAAGGGAAGACTATCCAGATTCAGCATATGTATATGATTTGAAAATAGTTGAACGAAATTGCTCGAATGTTCAAAAAACATTTGAAAAATTCAATGTGCTGTATTCGATGAAAGCGAATCCTAATATTAGTATACTCCAGACAATAAAAAGAATGGGAATTGGGATCGATGCGGCATCTAAAGAAGAAGTTGATATTGCATATAAATGTGGATTTATAACACAACAGATTTTTTATTCATCGCCAGGTAAATCGGAAAAAGATATAACTGAAAGTATAGACAGATGTATTATAATTGCAGATTCTATTGGTGAGGTCGAACGAATATGTGAAATCGCAAAAGAGCGTAAAGCTGAGTTAGATATCGGTATCCGTATTAATGTAGAAAATGCAGACATAAAGAATAATGCGTTTGAAATTATGAGCGGAATTCCAACAAAATTCGGTATTCGATTAGAACAACTTATAAAGGTCATAGAAATATGCTCAACCTGTATGGTTAATATTGTAGGAATACATGTTTATTTTGGAAGCCAGATATTGTCTGAGAATGTTATCAAACAAAATTTTTATCAAATTCTTGAGTGCGCGAGAAAAACGTTAAAAATACTGGATTTAAAGTTTGTAAATATCGGAGGAGGATTTGGCATTCCATATAAAAATGAAGAACCATTGGATTTGATGGAAATTATTGACAATAAAATTTCAGAAGGAGCCGATGAACTTTCAAAAAAAGGTGTTATTTGTAATCTGGAGTTGGGAAGATATTTAGTAGCCAATGCGGGAGTCTTTGTTTCCAGAGTTAATGATATAAAAGATGATGGAAATACAAAGTATATTGTGCTCTCGGCAGGAATGAATGGCTTTTTTAGACCAATATTTACTAGTGAGTTTCATATGTTGAGAAAATTAGGGCTAGTAAGTGGAGAGAGAGAGAAGGTTACTGTTGTAGGTAATTTGTGCACACCGTTAGATCAATATTACAAAGACTATCTAATGGAACGGTTAGAAGTAGGTGATATGGTAATATTTGAAAATGCAGGCGCATATGGGTACTCAATGAGTATGCTGAAATTTTGTAGTCATAGTGAGCCACGTGAAATAATTATTTAATTAAGGGGTTTAAAATGGATAGTTTGAAAGAACTAAGAGCTATTTCATTAGAGAAAACAAAGCCGGATGAACGTAAGATCACTGGGATTTGGGCGACAGATTGTCTTTATAATCCAGTAGGAAATGGGAGAGTCTTTCAATACAAGTTTATAGTTGTGCAAACACTATATGGACAAGGATGCGCATATAGCACGCATACGAATTATAGTGCAGAAGAACTGAAATGTCTGATAGGAAGGGATTGCCTGTCGAAATTTATTACGGATGTTGCAGTGCAAGTTGCATGTTTGGATTCCCTTGCTAATTGTATAGAAATCAAAAATCCATCAGAAACGATTGAACTGGAAGGAAAATCGGAAGATAAATTACATGAAAGAAGTACGTTGATTGTCAATGAGGCAAAAAAACTCTTGGGAAACTTGGAATCGAAAAAAGTTGTGAATGTTGGAGTTGTAGGAGATATTATAAGGGCATTTCTTGAAGAAAAAACTTCTGTCATAGGAACCGATTTTGATCCGAATATTACAGGAAAGAAATTATTCGGAAAAGCCGATATATATACAGGAGAAGAAACGATTCAGCGTTTAAAAGAAGCTGATTTGGCTGTTGTTACAGGAATGACACTGACGACCAAAAGTATAGATGATATTATTCGCGTATGTGAAGAATATAAAACAAAATTGATCGTTTTTGCGGAGACAGGAGCAAATATGGGACAATTCTATGTGAATCATGGAGTTGATATTTACATTGGGGAACAGTATCCTTTTTATATTTATGATGGGAAAAGTAGCGTTAAAATTACAAGAAAGAGCCCTCGCTGAAAAACCATCGATAAGGAATTGTTAAACTGGAAGCAAAGAAAAGGCAGACGCTAAAGCTGCAGAAGAAGCAAAAAAGGCAGAAGCAGAATCTGTTCTGAAAAAACTGCTTGCCGAAGGCATGAGTGCCGATGAAATCCTCGCAAAACTGAAATAACACGAAAAACCCGTGATGGACAGGCATAACGTGCCGTTCATTACGGGTTTTAGGGTTATAAGAACATAAGTTTATCCAGCGGTAACATCAAACTGAAAATATGCCGGAAGGTTGAACTTTTTGATAAACGCATGGTGCTGGGCGTGATAGTGCCGTAGATCGTATCCCAAATGATGCAGTTCCAGCAGCTTCACCAGCACCAGATTGAGGTGAATCCGTTTCGCTGCGGAAATCTGTGCCGCGTCCAACCCGCGCTTCGTCATTTGATAGACTTCATCACTGTCCAGCATCAGGTGGGATGTGAAAGCATTATGCTCGTAAAGACGGATGTGCCTATCCTTAATGGTCAGAAACTTGTTCAGGGTATGCAAGTCCATAAGCAGCTGATGTTCCAGATAATGCCCCAGCGCATAGCCGCACACCATCTGCTTCGTCTGTTTGTCCAGCTGGCGATTGATAAGGATCAATGGCTTATCAAAATAGAGCGAAAGTAAACCCAACATATCTTTAATGCGAGATGTTTCACTGATGTCCAGACTGCAACTGCGCGCAATCTGTTTGATGTTGCGAGTTCCGGCATTTTGGACAAGTTCGTTGGCGGTTTGGTGAATAAATGCAGAATCCATAATGTGATCTCCTTCCGGGGATAGCATAGTGAATAGAACAGTGGTTCACAGGTTCATTATTCGTTCCTTTTCTCGTTTTTGTTCTCGGTACTTAAAATAGGCTTTGTGCATTTCATACATGATGCCGTCCATATCCTGCGGGGTCAACTCTCCGCTGGCAAATAGCTCAGTAAGCTCAAATGCGAGATGCTGGGCTTCTATTTTGCCCTTTTTTCCGTAGGCTTCGGCGGCACGTTCGATAAATAAAGACTGATCCGGCTGTAAATAGGTCAGAGGTACATGGAATATATCGGCCATCTTTTCAAGCATTTCAATACTGCGAGGGTAGCGGCCATCACGCTCCCATCCAATGATTGTTCGTTTGTTGATACCCAGACATTGTGCCAATTCGTCCTGTGTTAAAGAATGTTTCTTTCGTAGATCGCGAACTTTCTCTCCAAATTTCATGTTTGCAACCTTTCTATGGTGTAGTTATCGTGCTGTAACAATGTGCAATGGAATCTGTGAATATTCAATCTGAAAGATGCAACAAATTTTCACATTTACATCTTGACACGGCGACACGACTTGCTTATAATATATGCTATATTCTATCATCTTTTGGATTATTATACCGTAAAAAATGTGAATATGCAAGCTGAAAAAGGTGAAAAAAGAACGGAAGTTCAAAAGGTGAAATTGAATAGAAAAAAGAAACTTAAACCAACACAAAGGAGGCCGTAAGAAGATGAGCAACGGAGAACATGAAATCCGCACCCCAAAGGGGCTGCGGATCGGGAATCGCAGTGTCGTTGATGGAAAGAATATGCTTCAGATCAAGCGTGGTGGCTGTGAAGATTATATTTCCGCTGAATCTCTGGTGGAGTGTATTCACGGCCTTCCCGTAAAGAATATCGAATTTTTCACAGCAGAGAACCAACGGAAAGAAGCCTGAAGCAGAGTGCTTCATCGGACACTGAAAGCGCAGAGGTGGAATCTTAGGCGGCACCTGGTTAGCCGACCAGCTCCATCAGACGTTCTTTTGGGTCTACAATATAATATCTGTTTGTTTAGAGCGATACCGTAGCAATATGTGATATAGGCCGGAACAGAATGAGCGAATGCAGTGCAGTAGTGCGCCTGCAAGTAGTTCATCCTGTTCCGGCTTTTTTTATTTTTCAAAATTTTTTGAAAAACTGTATTCCAAAATGGCTTTGCGGATTCCTATTAGTATAGGGACTTCAAACAAATAGAAAGCAGCAAGAGGAATCTTAGATTCCCGTTCAAAAAAACGGGTGAATCTGAGACGATTTTTGCTGCTTTTTCAGTTCACCCGAAGCCGAAAGGCAGAAAGGTGGACAAAATGCTTACATTAAAAAAGGTCAAGGAACTGGTAGAAGCACCTTCCCATGCAAAGCGCACTCCTTCTCCCAAGATGCTTTTCGAGGAAGGTATCGTGCTGCTTCGCAGGGAATTTGATCAGGGCAGTCATCTAACGGTTTACAACAGCGGCTATGTTTTGTTTTCTGCAGGTAAGCGAAATACCGTGTTCCATATCCATGACTGCCAGGGCGACTATGCCTATGATGCAGCAGAGGGAAAGGGCGATGTAATCGAGGAAGAGTATTTTGAAAACTGCGAGTGGCATATCCGTGCTTTGTTTGAGGGTGAGCGGAAGATGGAAGATAATCAGGCAAAGTGCGAGGGCGCAGGGCGAAGCAATGTGTGCGTTTCCTACCACGCATTATCGGAGGACTGGAGTGAGATTGCTGACCGCACGATCAATGTGTTGGAAAAGATCATTGAGAATGAAGCTGTTCATGCGATGCTGGCTGTTCTGACAGATAAACAGCGTGACCTCATCCATCAGCAGTTTGTTCTTGGAAAGACCCATCAGGAAATTGCAGACGATATGGGAATATCGCGTGGGTCGGTAACAAGAGCGGTCAATCAGGCTCTTGAACGGATTCGCCGGAAATTTGATTTTGAAGCACATTATGAATTGGCAGCAGGAGGTTTAGCATGAGAGGGGAACGTCAGATGAACAAGAAATCACAGCGGTTGGAGGACGGTGCAAGCGGTTCTCCTTATATAAATAGGTGTGGCGAGTATACCATCGAGGTCGAATTTGCTGGTAGCAGTTCTCTGGAAAGCTGCATTGCAGCCTATCTCAATGAAAAATATCAAATCACATAAAAGCAAAATATTCGATTATACGTTAAAAAGAATTGACCTGAAGAAAAAATCGAAAATTTCTAAAAATTTTTTTGAAAATTGTATTCCAAAAAGGCCCTGCGGATTCCTATTAGTGTAAGGGGTACACAAAAGGAATCCTTACAGATGAACCTTGAAAATTGAATAAGCCATCCCAGAGAGATACTTCTGGCACTGAATGTGCATCCTGCGCGTCTTACCAGAGAAAACGCCGCTGAAATATGGGGCAGGAACGGGCTGGGGCAGAATGGCAAAGCTCAAATAACAGCAGATACACTGCGGTGGAGCAAGGAAACGTGTTCCACCGTAGGAATGTACTGTTATTTCCAATAGTGCAAATCCAATCCGACAGGGGGTGATGAATTTACATGGAGTACCCGTATTTCAAAGGTCTTGAAGCAGACCGATACAGCTTTTACCGTGTGCCGAAGGCACTGGTCAAGGCTGATCTGTTTCAGAAGATGTCCGGGGACGCCAAGCTGCTGTATGCTGTGCTGCTGGATCGCATGAGCCTTTCTATTAAGAACGGCTGGCAGGATAAGCACGGCAACGCCTATATCATCTGTACGATAGAAGAAGTCATGGACTCTATCCATTGTGCAAGACAAAAGGCAGTCAAGCTGCTGGATGAACTGGAACATGAATTCCGGCTCATTGAGCGGCGCAGGCAGGGCTTGTGCAAACCCAATCTGCTGTATGTGAAAGACCTTTATGCGGGGCTTTCGCAATCGAACTACTGGAAGTATGAAAATCATACTTCCGGCGGTTTGAAAAACGAACTTCCGGGAGTTCCAAAATCAAACGGAAGTAATACTGAGAAGATAAATAAGACAGATAATAGTGAAACTGATCCTATCTATCCGACTGAATTACAGGAAGAAGAACAGTACCGCCGCTATTTCAAGGAAGCTCTGGAACTGGAAATTCTGGAACAGGGCTATCCGGCAGATAAAGCGGTTCTGTATGAGATTCTGGAACTGCTGGTGGAAACCGTCACCAGCAGAAAGAGGTTCCTGCGCATCTGTGGGGAAGAAAAGCCGAGAGAGGTGGTGAAAAGCCGCCTGATGAAGCTGGATTCCTCGCATATCCAGTACATATTGGAGTGCTTAAAAGAAAACAGCACTCAGATTCGGAACATCAAGCAATACCTGCTGGCAACACTCTATAACGCACCTGTGACCGTGGATAGCTATTATTCCGCACAGGTTCGGCGTGAATTTGGGTGGGGCGGCAGAGTAGATAAAAACTAGGAGGACAACCCCATGAACATCGTATTCATGAGTATGGACACGCTGCCCTCTACGCTGTGGGCGCGTGATCTGTATGACCAGATGTACATTCGCAGTGATTTTCGCAAGTGGTTCCCGCGTATGTGCCAGTATGGTTTCATCGAGGGCCGCGACTACGAGTATATGCCCCGTGTCCGGCTGCAGGATGAGGGCGGGCGCACGGTCCAGCGGTATGTGAAAGACTACCGCATCACGCAGGACATGGCAAAGAAGCTCTGCAAGCTGCACCATACGGCAGTCGGTGCGGCGTACCATCCGCAGCCGTTTGACTGGGATGCGCTGCTGGGCCTGCTGCATAAGAAGCCGCCGCGTCGAAGCAGCTATGAAGCACAGTTGAGCGATTCCGATTCGCTGGTGACAACCACGCAGATCGCCAAAGAGTACGGCTGCGGAGCAAAGGTGTTCAATCGGCTACTGCACTTGCACGGCATCCAGTACCGGGCCAACGGCCAGTGGGTACTTTAATTCGGAACACCACGGTAAGGGCTATACGTCCAGCCTGACGTTCCGGCTCCAGCGCAGCGATGGTTCCGAGGTGGAAAAGCTGCACACGGCATGGACGCAGAAAGGCCGAAAGTTCCTTTACAATACTTTGAAGCGGCGCGGGGTGCTGCCGCTGGCTGAACAGGGAGGTTAAGCCTATGAATTTCACAGATAATCCGTTTGAACGCATGATGCGCCAGCGTCCGGGAACGGACAGCGGCCATCCCTGCAAGCACTGCCGCCACAAATGGGAGTGCGGCTATCTGCTGCACCAGTGTCGCAAGAAGTTCCGTTCGGTTCTGGGCGACACCGCGCCGCCTGCAGCCGGGGCAGTCCGCCCCTGATGCAGCGGCGATAGATGGGAGGTGAACAGCCGTGCAGGAAGAAGTCAACGAGAAAACCATTTCGCTGTGCATCAAAGGAGGGAAAATCACTGCACAGATTTTGAAAGCAGCCCTGATAAAGCTGCTGGCAGAGATGGATAAGAAAAAGCAGCGAGGGAAAGGAGAAAAAAGGCAATGTAAGAAAACAGGTCGGCAGAGCATTAAGAGCCTGCAAAAGAGCGGCGCACAGATCACGAACATCGTGGTTACGGACAATAATATCAAGTCTTTCGACCGGGTGGCCCGGAAGTATGGCATTGATTATAGTCTGAAAAAAGTAGAACAGGAGGGAAAGAGCGAATATCTGGTCTTTTTCAAGGCCAAGGACGTGGATGTTATGACCGCCGCCTTTAAGGAGTACACCAACGAAACGATGAAAAAGCAGAAGCGCGAATCGGTACGCCAGAAGCTGGAAAAGGTGAAAGAGGAACTCTCCAACCATCGCCAGCTGAAAAAAGAAAAGAAGAGGGAACAGGAGCCGATACGATGAAAAATCCGAAAACACCTGTCCGCCTGCCGCGCAAAGCACCGTCCAACCAGACGGGCGGCACGGCATGGGGCAAAAAAATGGCTGCAGAGTTCAGCAGGATGATGCAGTCGGCAGACATGAAAAAGCTGATCCTGCTGAATTTTCCGTACATCATCGCCTTTTACATGGTGGAGAAAGCCGCATGGCTCTACCGCCATTGCAATGGCGATTCCGTGGTGGACAGGCTGATGGTTCTTTTTATGAACTTTGGCCTGGCCTACAAAAGTGTCTTACCCAGTTTTCACCCGTTCGACCTGATGGTGGGGCTGGTCGGCGCAGCTGCGCTGAAAGCAGTAATCTACTTCAAAGGGAAGAACGCGAAGAAGTATCGGCAAGGCGAAGAATATGGCTCTGCCCGATGGGGCAACCAGAAGGACATCGAACCTTTTATTGACCCGGTATTCGAGAACAACGTCATCCTCACACAGACCGAACGGCTGATGATGAGTGGTAGACCAAAGCATCCGAAGTATGCTCGGAACAAAAACGTCATTGTGATCGGCGGCAGCGGCAGTGGCAAGACACGGTTTTACGTCAAGCCCAATCTGATGCAGATGCCCCAAAAGGTCAGCTATGTCGTGACGGACCCCAAGGGTACGATCATTATCGAGTGCGGAAAGATGCTCTCGGATGCCGGGTATAAGATCAAAGTCCTGAACACCATCAACTTCAAAAAATCCATGCGGTACAATCCGTTCCATTACATCCGCAGCGAAAAGGATATTCTGAAGCTGGTTAACACCATCATCGCCAACACAAAGGGGGATGGCGAAAAATCCGGCGAAGATTTCTGGGTCAAAGCGGAACGGCTGCTCTACTGCGCACTGATTGGTTACATCTGGTATGAAGCCCCGGAGGAGGAGCAGAACTTCTCCACGCTGCTGGAGTTCATCAACGCAAGCGAAGCCCGCGAGGATGACGAAAACTTCAAAAATGCCGTGGACGAGCTTTTTGAAGAACTGGAACAGAAGAAACCGGAGCATTTTGCAGTTCGCCAGTATAAGAAGTATAAGCTGGCGGCAGGCAAAACGGCAAAATCCATCCTCATTTCCTGCGGTGCCAGATTAGCCCCATTTGATATTGCGGAGCTGCGTGATCTTATGGCCTACGATGAAATGGAACTGGATTTGCTGGGAGATCGCCGCACTGCCTTGTTCGTTATTATTTCCGACACGGACGATACGTTCAATTTCGTGGTGTCCATCATGTACACCCAGCTTTTCAATCTGCTTTGTGACCGTGCAGACGATCAATGCGGAGGTCAGCTAAAGTATCATGTGCGGCTGTTGCTCGATGAGTTTGCGAACATCGGGCTGATCCCGAAGTTCGACAAACTGATCGCTACCATCCGCAGCCGTGAGATTTCGGCATCCATCATCTTACAGTCGCAGAGCCAGCTGAAAACCATCTACAAAGATGCCGCAGAAACAATCATCGGCAACTGCGACACCATGCTGTTCCTCGGCGGCAAGGAAAGTTCGACGCTCAAAGAAATTTCCGAAACGCTGGGAAAAGAAACAATCGACCTATATAACACATCCGACACACGCGGTCAAAGCCCATCCTTTGGTACAACCTACCAAAAGACCGGAAAGGAGCTTATGAGCCGGGACGAGCTTTCTGTCATGGACGGCAGCAAGTGCATCCTGCAGCTGCGCGGAGTCAGGCCATTCCTCAGCGACAAATTCGACATTACCAAGCATAAGCGGTACAAAGAACTGTCGGACTTTGATAAGAAGAACGCTTTCGATGTGGAACGCTACCTGAAGCACGAACTAAGGCTGCGGATGGATGAAGAATTTGATTGCTACGAGGTGGATGTGTCCGAAGAAAGCACGGCATAGGAAGGAGGCCATTATCCGAAGTAAATACACCCGCCCGCCTGTCCGGGCAGACCCCGTGGCAGGTAACTTGTCCGACTGATCTCTACATTTTGCGATTCCAAAAGGCTGATTTTTTATGAAAATGAAAGGAGAAGCCAGAATTGCAGGAGCAGGCAGCACCGAAGATGTGCCAGCCTGTTTTTCTTTTGGAATCGTGTTTTTTATCAATGCTGCAATCTGGCGAAAAACGACTATGGAATTCTTCAATCAGGCTATTACCGTTCTGCAGACTCTCGTTGTTGCCATCGGCGCGGGCCTTGGCGTTTGGGGCGTTGTAAACCTCATGGAAGGGTACGGAAACGATAACCCTGGCGCAAATGCTCATGTACGGTAAAGTATCACAAGAAAATTATGTCGAATTGACAGCCGCCTCCGCTATACCGAATAAGGA
>ENA-OQKH01000166-OQKH01000166.1-human-gut-metagenome-genome-assembly--contig:-NODE-166-length-58633-cov-8.761835_pt1 | contig 58633 bp, 49 predicted proteins | sample MGYA00242645_ERZ504791 | MGnify/ENA primary metagenome ERZ504791 (study PRJEB26092, sample SAMD00036388) | human gut metagenome | host: Homo sapiens | study: EMG produced TPA metagenomics assembly of... | reverse complement strand
ACGTGGGTTTCCAAACCCACGATCAAGGTTCCACAAGTTTCAGTTTTGTTCAATTTTCAAGGTCCTGCTGTGCTGTCGCGTCTCCGTGACAGCTTGTATATTATATATCAGAAACGCTTGATTGTCAAGAGGTTTTCTGAAAGTTTTTTGAAGAAGTTTTCTTCAAAAAACGCGTACAAGCTGTGGCCAGAAGGGCTTGCCGCGGCCTCCGCCGCGGGACAGCTTGACTATTATAGCAATGTGTATGACTATTGTCAAGGGCTGTTTTTGATTTTTTCGACAAATTTTGAGAGGGATTTTTGGGCAAGGTGCATGTTGGGGATTTGCTGCGCATTGGCCACAAGCTGTGGTATCGGGTAGGCTGCGGGCCGGGCATGCCCGGCCCCTACAGGGTGGTGGGTTAGGTTGGTGGTATAGGCAAGATGCGCGGGCGGCATGTATGCCGCCCCTACGGATAATCCGTTTGGTGGGTGATATGGGTGATTATATTTTCAACATCGGCGGTGAGCTGTTGTGGAAAGCTCTTGCAATTTGTTCCTTATTATAATAGTATAAAGACAACACACTTGAAATGAGGGCTATCCATGATCCTGGCATTCAATATCGGCAACTCCAACATTACCTTTGGCGGGTACACGCCGGACGGCAAGCTGGTCTTTTCCTCGCGGCTGTTTGCGGACACCGCGCTGAGCAGCGATGAGCTGCTGTATAAAGTCGTAAACATGCTTGCGCTTTACGGCACCGAGCCGCACCAGATCACTGCGGTCATCTTTTCCAGCGTGGTGCCGGCGCTGACGCCGCGGCTGCGGGAGGCTCTGCGCAAGATGTGCGAGTGCCAGATCATGGAGGTCGGCCCCGGGCTGAAAAGCGGCGTGCGCATCCGGATGGACAACCCGGCCCAGCTGGGCGGTGAGCTGCTCTGCGCCATCGTGGGCGCGCTGCAGCACTGTGCGCCGCCCTGCGTGGTGGTCAACTTCGACACGGCAACCACCCTGCTGGCTGTGGATGCCTCGGGTGCTTTGGTCGGCGGCTCGATCCTGCCGGGGCCGCAATGCTCGCTGTCGGCGCTGGTGCGCAACACAGCGCAGCTGCCGCAGGTCGAACTGGAGGCCCGCCCGCGCCGCCTGCTGGGGGCCAACACGGCGGATTGCCTGCACAGCGGTATTGTGTTCGGCACGGCCGCGATGCTGGACGGCATGGTAACCCAGATCCGCGCGGCGCTGAACGCCCCCGATGCCCCCGTGGTTGCGACCGGCACACTGCCGGACAGCGTGCGGCTGACCTGCGCAACGGACATCACCTACCGTGAGACGCTGATCCTTGAGGGGCTGTATGTGATTTGGAAGAAGAACGCGCGGAAATAATTATAAAAGCGGTACTAAGGGCAAGGTACGCGGGAGGGATGAATCCCTCCCCTACGGTTTTAAGATAAAAGGGATGTAAAGCCCCGCAAAGCAAGCCAATATTTCAGCAAAGCCTCTTTCACGAGAGGCTTTATTTTTTTGCCCTGCTATGCTATACTATACTATGTATTTTTGTGTACAAAATTATAGAGAAAGGTATCATTTTATCACCTATGCAGCATTTCAAAAAGATTGATTGGAAGAAATTCCTCTTACAGATGCTTCTCCCCTGCCTGCTGGCTGTCGCGGTGGGCTTTATCTCCCGCTATCAGCTTGAATTGTCCGACGGCGTGACCGAAAGCTTTTTGCAGCTGCAGTGGCCGCTCTACGCGCCGCTGAACGCCCTGACCGCCTTCTGCCTGACACTGATCCTCTTTGCACTGTGCGGCAGATGGAGCCTCTCCACGGGGCTGTCCGGCGCGGTGTTCACGATCATCGCGCTTATCAACTACTACACCCGCGACCTGCACGGCTCGGCGCTGATGCCTCAGGATATTTTGAATCTGGGCACCGCCGCCGAGGTCATGGGCAGCTACACCCTCAAGATCACGCAGGATGTCGTAAAAATCGCCCTGCTCTATCTGCCGATCCTCGGCATTGCCCTTGTGCAGCACCTGCTGGCAAAGGGCACGCCCAAACGCGCAGGCTGGCCCGCACGCATCGTGCGCGTGGCGGGCAGTGCGCTGGGTGTTTTTCTGGTCATGTTCTTCGGCTACTTCGGGCCGGTGAGCATCAAGCCCAAGACGACCTACGGCTGGGCATGGCAGAACACCTACTACACCTACGGCTATCTGGCCGGCACGATCGAGGCCACCAGCCTGATGGCCGACCCCATCATTGAGCCGGAAAGCTACACCGATGCGGCCGCCGCGAGCATGGCCCGCAAGGCCGATGACTATGTGGCCCCCGCCAGCCCCGAGAGCGCCGAGGACTACCCCGACATTGTGCTGATTTTGTCCGAGAGCTTCTACGACTTTGACCTTGTCACCGACCTGCAGGCCGACACCGACATTATGCCGGTGACCAAAAACCTGACCAACGCGGTCTACGGCCACACCATCAGCCCGCATGTGGGCGGCGGCACCAACTCGACCGAGTATGAGATGCTGACCTCCAACTCGCTGATCCTGATGCCGAGCATCACGCCCTTCAACTGGCTGAACCTGTACAACGCCAACAGCGTTGTCAGTTACCTGAAGGGGCTGGGCTACACCACGATGGCCGCCCACCCCTACACCAACTCCAACTACCGGCGCGATTCCGCATGGCTGGCGCTGGGCTTTGACGAGACCCATTTTGAGAGCGACTTCCCCACCAAGGAGACCTACGGCGACCGCCCCTACCAGACCGACTCCGCCACCTACCGGGATTGGGAGAAGATGTACGAGGCCATGCCCGAGGACAAGCCCCGGTTCAGCTTCTTAGTCTCCATCCAGAGCCACGGCGACTACGATATGAACGATGCTTCGCTGGATATTGTCCACGCGGGCACCGACTACGGCGAGTACGACGAGCTGATGGACGAGTACCTGAGCTGCATCAAGATGACCGACGCCGCCGTGCAGGAGCTGTGCGACTATTTCACCGAGCAGTACGAAAAGACCGGCCGCAAGGTCATTGTTGCTATGGCCGGCGACCATGCGCCCAGCTTTGTCAAGCATGTGGCTGACGCGAGCTTTGCCGCCACCGACAACGATCTGCAGCTTTTGCAGCGCAGCACGCCGTTCTTCATCTGGGCCAACTACCCGCTGGAGCACACGGCCGCTGCCACCAGCACGGCCGACCCGCTGAACCGTATGGACATGGTCATGCTGACCCCCACCCTGCTGCAGCAGGCCGGTCTGCCGCTGAGCGACTATTACAAGTATCTGCTGGAAATGAAGCAGAATACCCCCGTTGTGACCGCCGCCAACGATTACATGAAGGTGGACGGCACGACCGCCGAGTACGGCGCCGACCCCGCGCTGGACGAGTGGGCCAAGGGGTATCTGAGTCTGGAATACAACAACATCGGTGCCCACGCCAAGCGGGACCAGAGCATTTTTGACCCCGCCGAGTAAGAGGAGGAATCCCGTATGACTGGTCTGAAACGAACCCTGCGCAGCCGCTGCGGCTTTACGCTGGTGGAGCTGGTTGTCGTGCTGGTGATTGCAGGCATAACAGCGAGCTTTGCTGTGCCTGCGCTGACCGGGTACATTGACAACGCCAAGGAGAAGCAGGCCGTCAGCGAGACGCAGGCGTGTGTGGAGACAGTGACCCGCATTGCCGCGCAGAAGTACGCCGAATGGCAGAAAAACACGACCTATCAGCTTGCAGGCGGTAATGAATTAACCAGCAGTGCTGAATTTCAGCCGTTAGTCGGTTGCACCGGCACCACAAGCAACACCCCGCCCACCGTAACCGGCGGCGATGTTGCACTGACCGAGGGCAGCGGGCAGTATCTGCTGCATGTCAGTAATTACGGACCGGGCGGCTTCCCGGCAACGGGCAGCACTGCCGATATCTCTGCTGCGGCCTCCGTGACAGGCACGATAAATACCCTGACATGCAGCAGCAGCGGGCAGGTTGTGTATTTGGTGTACACCAGCAAGGATGACATCACCGTTGTTTATACCAACAACGGCCGTTCCTCCACCGTAAGCACAAAGGCCGATGCCGTCGTTGTGCCGACACCGGGGCCGGACAGCAGCGGCGGCGGTGGTGAAACCGGCGGCGGTGGTACGACTGGCGGCGGAGAAACCGGTGGCGGTGGTACGACCGGTGGTGGTATAACCGGCGGTGGGGAACCCGGCAGCACTGCTACCGCAGGCGAAAAACAGTTCATTATCCATATGCAGGATGTCAGCACTGCAAACTCTAAGCCTTTTGCAGGCAAAACATATCACATTGTAAGCGGCAAGAACGACTTTTATGTGAAATCTGATAGCAACGGCGATATTCTGTTGGATATTTCTCCTAATGAGTCTTGGCTCCAACGTTCCGATACTGTTATCGGGGATACGCCGACATTTATCACCGAAGATGAGGTTCCTCCCGGCTATCAAAGCATCCCCAGCGCCACAAGAATCAATATCAATGTTATCATTAATGGGGACAACTATTATCTCAATAGCATACAGGATGACGGAAATTTCAATTCAGGTGTTGTCGATATGGACAACAGGCGGCTTACCATTATGCGCTTTCCCGTTGCCAAATTGAAGCTGCGCGTCACTGACCCTAATAATAAACCACTGTCCGGTGCTATTTTTGAGATCACGAGTGACTCAAAAACTGTTGCCAAACTCACTTGTGATGATAACGGAAAATGCTCCATTCCTGTCAAACTGCATGAGGGAGATAATATCGGGGATTCTGTTTACCTGACTGCCGAAAACAACCAAACTTATGTTATAAAGGAAACCTATCCTCCTGCCGGATATCAGGGAGACATCACCTGTTCTTTTCATTTATATTATCAGGCATATCCCTCTAAACCGACTCCCCACTCTCAAACATGGTTCTATATTGATAGTTTTAACGATAATCCTACCGAATGGGGTAGCTATAAGCGGGAAACAACAGTTGGTGAAAACGATTCTTTTCATGTTACAAACGCCAAGCGCCAGCTATGTACTGTCTATATCCGTAAAATTGATGACGCCGGAAATCCTGTATCCGGCGCCAATCTAAAGCTGACAGCTGACAACAATAGCGATGCTATTGTAAACACCAATGTCATGGAAAGCTTTGTACAATCCAAGCAGTTCTCTACCGCTGCTGCCGTATTCGAGGTGCGGCAGGATCAAAGCTATACGCTTGAAGAAAAAAATGCTCCTTCCGGATACACCAAGGCTGATAACCTGACATTTTTCGTTGAATCTGGCTGTACCACAAAGAAAGTCATCATGATTGACCATAAATCAGGTGAGGATAAATCTGATATAAAGCTCGACAAGGTCACTTTTAATCAGGCAAATAACTGGGCACACAAACTTACTACGGATGACAAAATCAGTTTTAGTGGCGGTGAAATTCTTTGCTGGAAGGGTATCGCTTACTACAATTATGAAAAGGACGATTCACTTACCTATAATATTGAAAATAGCAAGCGTGATGAATATAATAAAGCTGATTCTACCGAACTGAATAACGCTCCCGATCCCATGACATTCTTAAGCGATTATTTCAACGCTAAAAATCCCGATAAAAAAGCGGCTGACTATATTGTTCCCCTCACGGGTAAGGCTTATTTTTATAATGAGCAAAATGTAACGCTCAAAAAAGGTGATATTATTATCCCTGCTGATTATGAGGACGGGGTTCCTGTAATTACAAAGAACGAAGAAGGAAAAAAGGTCACAAAAAACAAAAAAGTATATGTCTATATCGGTGATAACGCTTTACCTCTTACCGATGGAACTCTCAGCGATAAAAAACTCGCTAGCAGCTTTACTACGCTAGAGCATAAACCACAGGATAAAGACAACAAAACATATAATTTCACCCTCAATAAATAAGAAAGCCCCCACCCAACCGCAGAACATCTGCACTTGGGTGGGGGTGATTTTATTTGCGAAGTCTTTCCTGCAAAAAGAGGCGGCCGCGTACCTGCCCGGCCCCTGCAAATGCGTTTTCCATAAATGGGCAGTCACAACAAACGCGGAGGGGTCAAGACCCCTCCCTACAATACTATCATTCAAACTCGTCCCAATACACATGGGCGCTTCTTGTCATTTCCTTGGAAAAATCGCTTTCGTACTTTCTCTTGCAGAAGGCCTGCACGGCGGTGTTGAAATCATAGTCCGGCTGGCCGTTGGCGGCGGCGCGGGCGGTGAAGTCGGCGCGCAGCTCGTCCGGCGTGCGGTCGCGGTAGGTGTTCTCGCAGACGACGGCGGCCTCGGCAAAGCGGGCAGGCTTGGGGCGGCGCTGCTGCTGCTCGGTCGGGCGGCCAAACACCAACATACAGGCGGGCACAACGTACTCCGGCAGGCGCAGGGCCTCGCGCATGGGCTCGGCGTTTTCAATCACGTCCCCGATATAGCAGCTGCCGATGCCCATAGATTCAGCGGCGACGACGGCGTTCTGCGCGGCAATGCAGGTGTCGGCCATAGCCAGCATCAAATCGCCCGCGCCGGGCTTGCGCACATCCTCAATGCCCGCCGCATGGTAGGCGTTCAGCCAGCGGCGGCAGTCGGCCAGAAACACCAGCACCAGCGGTGCCTTGGCAATGAACGGCTGATGGTCGCACAGGTCGGCCAGTGTGGCCTTCAGCGCGGGGTCGGTGATGTCCAGAATTGTGTACAGCTGCTGGTTGCCCGCCGTGGGCGCCTGAAACGCCGCGTGCAGGATGGCCGCGCGCTCCTCGGCTGTGATGGGGTCGCCGGTGAACACCCGGACGCTTTTGCGGGCGGTGAGGGCAGAGAGGATAGCGTTGTTTTCCATAATAAGCTCCTTTAAGCCTTCCCCCTCGGGGACAGACTCCCCCGATACGGGGGAGGTGGCGCGCAGCGCCAGAAGGGGTGCGGTGGCGCCGCAGTGCCGGATGAGGGGCAGCCTTCCGGCGGCAGCCCGTAAGCGGATCAGTACCGCAAGCTTGCCCCTCATCCGTCTGTGGTCGGGGCCGCAGACACCTTCCCCCGAGGGGGAAGGCAAATCAAAATCAACTTTTCCGTTTCTTCAAAAACTTGCCGATCAGCGTGTCCAGCATGCTCAGGACCTCGCGGATATTCATGACGCAGATCACGGCCGTGATGCCCACAACCGGCAGCGCCCAGTGGGTCAGCTTCATCATGCACCAGATCTCCGCCAGCACCAGCGCCAGATTCAAAATCAGCCACGCCGGGTGGAAGTCGATTTCCAGCAGGCCGCGGGTCGAGTAGGCGCGCAGCAAAAACACCAGCATCAGGCTCAGGAAGCTGGCCAGCGTGACGCCCCACGGGCCCCACAGCCGGATAAAGCAGTAGTTCAAAATCAGGTTCAGCACCGCACCGGCCAGCATTGTGACCAGCGACCCCGTACTTCGCTTATAGACCACATAGATGCTGTTCAAAAACTGGTTCATGCAGGTCAGCATTGAGCAGAGCGTCAGGAACGGCACAAAGGTCCATGCGTCAAAATACTCGGCCTTGAACACCCGCATCAGCAGCTGGCACAGCATAATGATGCCCGCCACGCAGCAGAACAGCACGCTTGCATACACGCGGAATATCTTGGAGAAAAACACCTCGCGGTCGGCCTCCTCGGTCACGGCTGAAAGCTGCCACGCCTCATAGAAGATGCTGCCCAGAATCGTGATGACCTGCGGCAGAAAATACCCCGCCGAGAGCAGCCCGACCCAGTGGTTGCCGGTGCGGCCGCCGTAGCCCTCGCACAGGGCCTGCACAAAGAACATATCGCTGGCGTTGATGATCCAAAAGCTGATGGACGCCGGGATCATCGGCAGGCAGTAGCGCAGCATATCCCGCCAAAGCCCGCGGTCAAAGCGCTTGGGCTTACAATACCGCCAACAGCCGCCCGCAAAAAAGACGAACACCATCGAGGTCAGGTCCGCCAGCGCGTTGGCCAGCAAAAAGCCGGTCGCGCCCATCCGCAAAACGCTCAGGAACAGCAGGTAGTACAGCAGCAGGCTGAGCGTTGTCAGCACGCCGTCTATCGCCACCAGCCGGTTCAGCATACGGGAGCGGATGAACTGGGTACAGAGCGTGCGCAGGCAGCTGGCCAGCACGCAGAGGTAGAGGAAAGGCAGATACTCGGCCGCGTTGGGGATCAGGCTGACCAGCGGCATGGCGAGCAGCAGCACCAGAAAGCCCACCCCAATGGTGGCCGCACCGTTGACAAAGACGCTGGCCTTGTCGTTTTCCTTATCAAGGCCGAACCGGATGATTGCGTAGGCCACGCCCAGACTGACCACCGGGATAAGCAGGTTTGTGGCCTGCTGCAGCAGGCTTGACACACCCATAACATCGGGCGAATCGAGCGCGTAGCTAAGATACGGCCGGATAAAGAAGCTGAGCAGTTTGGAGCTGAAGTTTGAGATGGCAAACAACAGCGTATTGCTGACCAGCGTTGTGTACTTTTTTTGTGGAGATGGCAAGGTGTGTACCTCCCTTATTTGTAGAGTATGAAGCCTTCCCCTCCGGGGGAAGGTGGCCGAGCGAACGCGAAGGTCGGATGAGGGCAAACCTTCCGCCAGCACCCCGTTCACGGGCAATCGCGGCAAACTCCCCCCTCATCCGTCTGCGGGCGGGGCCGCAGACACCTTCCCCCTAGGGGGAAGGCTTTTTCAGCCGTCACCGCATTTTCAACAGCTTTTCCCGCTGCCTGTAATCCGGCAGGATTTTTTCCACCGCCGCCCAAAAGGCGGGGCTGTGGTTCGGGTGGGCAAAGTGGCAGAATTCATGCACCACGACATATTCCTGCGCAGCCTGCGGCATCACGCAGAGCCGCTGCGCAAACGCCAGCGTACCGGTGCGCAGGCTGCAGGAGCCCCAGCGTGTGTGCATGTCGCGCACGGCGATTTTGGGCATCTGCCCGCCCGGGCATACCGCTGCAAACTGCGGATAGTATGCCCGGCACAACGCCTGCATATGGGCCAGCGCCTCGGCTTTCGGCGGCAGATCCGGCTGCTCGGCCTCCTGTGCGCGCCGTGCGGCGGCGCGCTGCTGGGCGGCGCGCACCCAGTCGGCGCGGGCCGCCACAAAAGCGTCCACATAGGCGGCCGGCACCCGCGCCGACGCGCTGGCCGCAACCGAGCCGTCCGCCCGGACGCGCAGATTGATATTGCGCACCCGCCGCCGCGTCAGCGTGTAGGCAATGCCCCCCGCCGCGCGCTGCTGCACCTGCTGTGTAGCCAAGCCGCCGCCCCCTTACCAGAAATATATATGCCATATTGTACACGCATTTGCGGGAAAGTGCAACACCCCTGACTATGTACAGGGGGGTGATCGTTTAGTTGGGGCGAGTTCGATTCCCATACGGGTCACCATTTACGCCCGACACCTGTTGAAAAGTAAATATAAAGAAAAAAGCACTACCTCAAATGAAGTAGTGCTTTTTGGTGACCCGTACGGGAATCGAATTATAATTCAAATATAATTGCCTTTTAATTTGCACCGTTATAGGCGGATTCAGTCCGCTGTGAACGGTTCAATTAAAGGGCTTTTTTATTTTGAGTGGGGTACAAAATGGGGTACAGCCCTCGTGCAGCTGTTTTCCTTTTCGATGCTATTTTTGACGAATTTATTAAGAATTTGGAGGTTTGAAAAAAATGCTTGCGTAAATGTGCGAACTGCATAGGATAGTATTTACACTACAGCAGACGAGGTACTTCCTATGGCTATCAATTTACATTACAAACTTCACCGCACCATTCAAGATGCAGGTTATACCGATAAAGAAATTGCAAAGGCTATCTATATTTCTCCGCAGGCAATGTCAGACAAAATGACGGGTAAATCCCAGTTCACATCTGCTGAAATTGCTTCTATCGGCAATATCCTGAATCTGTCCCCTAAACAGTATTATTCGTGCTTCGTCAAACCCTACATTGAAAATTCTATGTTTTGTAAGGAGAACAGCCATGCCTAATCTTCAAAGCGAGCTTGCTGCTCGTGTGTTTTTTGTTACCCAAAAGGAAATTTGGAAAATCAACGTGCAGAAAGATGGAGAGCGGAAATCTTTTTACTCAAAACTTCCCGGCAAGCGCGGGCAAAAAGATTGTGCCGCAAAAGCCGCCGCTTGGCTTCTTAGTGATTTGCCCCTTTCTCTGTCTGACAAAACAACCGTTGATGACCTCTTTGAGCTTTACCTAAAAGATAAAGCTCTTGAAACTACTGATACATATAATATTGCCAACAGATATAAAAACCATATTGCTCCTGTTATTGGTCGCATTCGCATCTCCCGGCTTACTAAGCAAGACCTTAAGCGCGTTATTTCAACCGCCTATCACGAACATCACTTAAGTAAAAAAACACTCTTAAATTTGCGCGGTGACCTTTCTGGCTTCTGTAGTTACCTTGACGATTCTGACATCCGTTCTGACCTTAGAACCAACAACATCAAAATTCCTGCCAGTGCGCCATCATCAGACAAAAAAGCCCTTGACCTTATTTCACTCTATATCCTTTTCACACATTCGCAAGTGCTTTACAACGGCGCTGTCTGCGAAGACAGTCTGATTTACGCCTACCGCCTGAACGTCCTTACGGGCCTTAGGACGGGCGAAATGATGGGCCTCGAATGGGGCGATATTGATGACGATTATATTCATGTCCGCCGTGCTATTAACGCCAAGGGTGTGACAACTGGCGGCAAAAACGGCTACGCAAAGCGCGACTTTCCCTTGACACGCCAAACGCGCGATGTCCTCAAGGCACAAGAAAAGTACCGCCAATGTCCCAGTAATCCGCATGAGCGCGTTTTTGGTACTACTGGCCAACTGTGCTATCGAGAACGTTGGGCTAAATTTTGTAAATTCAACGGGATTCCCTACATCACTCCGTACGAGTTGCGACACACCTTTCGGTCAATCTATAAAGGTGAGATTAGCGGCTTACCAGAATCCGAAAAGAATATTCCTACTTTCCAGAGCTGGACGATTGAGGAACTAATGGGACATGTTCATGCTGGTATGCCGGGCGTGTACGGTCATACATTAGACGGCGATATGGATATGGTGCCGCAACTCCTCGAATCCGTCTTTGATGCCCGTTTGAAACGCGGCGAAGAAATTTATTCGAAGAAATTTTGTAAAAATCCGTTACCCTCGGATTCTACATCTTGAACCCCCTTGCGTGAATGTGCGAAGCGCATAAAATTAGAGATGTCAGAAGCAAATTCGACTTGCTTATGATATAAAGTCCGACCCGCATCATTGCGGGGCAACCTCTTCCATAGAAAGGAGAACACAACTATGGAACTTAACCGCATGACCTGCAAAAAGGTCGTTGTCTCCCATGAGACCCTCGGTAGTGAACACCTGCGACTGTACAGTGTCCGCCCCTATTATCACTACGAAGGCAAGGTACGTACTGATAAAATTGACGGCTACACCTACAGTGTGATTTGCCCCAAGCTTGAAAACAACTTTCTTGGGGTCAAGATTCCCGGCAAGCAACTGCTTTTCGATGATGCCTACGACCATCTTGTGCAGTTTGACAACTTGCGTATTGGCATCTATCCCCTCTATGCATCCGGAGAAAATCGTATCCTGTCAATTAACCTGAAAGCTGCTGCTGATGGCGTAGCCGTCTGCGACAAGTAACACAATCTGGCGGTGGCAAGGGCGGGATGCCCTAAAGCATCTCACCTTTGCTGCCGCCTCTTTTTTCGTCCCTGTGGGCCGCTCGTAGGGGTCCCCGCCGGGATCGGCGGGGAATATTACTTTACGAGCGACAATGAGACATTGAGACAAGTCGTTGTTTTAGTCATATTATCGTCAAAATATTTGTCTTAATAAAAGCAATATCTATTGAGACAAATTGACAATCTTTGAGACAAAAGGTGGTGATGGAAAATGGCAAAAGCAGCAGATTTCAATGGAGATGCAAACGAAACGGACGTAATTCCGCCAGAAAAATGCAGAGGAAAAGGCAGACCGTCCATCTTATCCGAAAAAGCCTATCTGTGGTTACTGACAATAAATAATCCTCAAGACCACGGAATATCTCTCGACCAGAAAGATATTCTAGAGCGACTAAAAGATGACATTGCTGCCGGAAAAATCGTCTACATGATAGCTCGTATGGAGCAAAGCCTAACTGTAGATGAAAATGGTAAGCACACACCACACGGGCATATTGCCATACGTTTTGGTACTCAAACTCGCGGTGGCACGGTTCATAAAAAATTTCCCATGGCCGCACTCCAAAACTGCAACGCCGATACTTTTTCGGTGCGGCAGTACATCTTAAAAGACCCTACGGGTAAATGGTATAAGACACACCCCGAAAAAATAGGCGAAAGACTCCCCGATTCCGAAGCCAACTGTTGGGAGTGGGGACAGATTCCCGGAAGCCGAAAGTCTAAGGACAACCAATCGTCAAAGACACTGAGCGAGGATATAATGAAAGCCATTCGTGAGGGCAAAAACGATGCCGATATTCTGATATTATATCCGACCATTTGGAATCGTTCTGCCGAACTCCGCAAAATCAGATTCTCGATTATGAGCCAAAAATATCGCTCTGTCTACCGCGACCTAAATTGCATTTACATCGAAGCTAACTTTCCACCCAAAGAACCTTACAAATTGTTTTCGCATACTCCCGACACATACGTTGTAAGTGACTACACTCACCCTTGGGACAGCTACTGCGCTGAAAGCACCGTCGTCCTGACGGATTACACCGGGCAATTCCCGTGGTTCGACATTCGCCGCATTCTGAGCGGCAACTATTGCACTCTACCCGCAAGATTTTCAGACGCAGTTGCATGTTACACAACCATTATCATTATTTCACCTCTATCCATTGAAGAACTGTGTGCCAGCGGCAAAGATTATGATGCAGCAGCATTGGCATCTTACATTACCCATTTCCGTTGCTACTTGGACATTGATGATGTTGGCACTGATTATATTGCAAATCCCACCTCCGGGGAGTGGGAGCAGCTTTACTTGCTTCCCCCGCACATTGATTCTGGAAAGGAAAACGAAAATGACGAACCTGAACAAGAATGAGTTGAGTGCTCGTACCAACCTGCGCAACCTCACCTCTACAGCAAAAGCCGGGCTGCACAATGCAGCTACATACCCCCGCAAGCGCCATGTTCTGCTTGCTCTCCTGCTGCTGGGAGTGGTACTCTGCGCGGCAATCTACTGGCCGTATCATCTGCCCGGCGCACTTGGCAGCATTTTCATTGTGCCAGCAGCGTTTACTTATTTGTGCTGGGCTGTTTTCAGTCTTGTTGTCGTTGGCTATATTCCGGGCGCGTTAGATATGCAGCATAATTTCGCGCGTGTCGGCTTTGTGAACAGTGCCGGGGAAGCTCCCTATCTAATCCAAAAAGAGCAGCACGGCAATGTTGTCACCTATACTTATCGCTGCACAGGCTTTCCCGTTTCATTATGGGTTGATAAGCAGCTTGAACTTGAAAGCGCTCTTAATATGCTAATTGCCAGCGTTAAAGAGGGCAAAGACCGCCGGACAATAAGCCTTTGCTGCGTACCGCCCGAACACGCTTTTGATACTGCTGAATGGCATAACCGTTATATCCACTACAACGAGGACAATTTGCTGCTTCTTGGCCGTGGTCTGACGGGTGATATTACCATCAACATCGACAAGACTCCGCATATCCTGATTGGCGGCAACACGGGCAGCGGCAAGACTATCTTGCTGCAATGTCTGCTTTGGCAAGCTATTGAACAGGCTGACGTTGTGTATGTGTCTGATTTCAAGGGTGGCGTTGACTTTTCGTGCGGTTGGAAAGATTTCGTTTACTTGGTTACCGATGAGAAAAAGCTCCTTGAACTTCTGAATCGGCTGGCTAGAACCTTGGAAAAACGTAAACAGCTTTTCAAAGAAGTCGAAGCTGCCAACATTACCGAATACCGCCAAAAGGCCGGAGACTATATGCAGCGCATTGTCTTTGCTTGTGACGAGGTGGCAGAACTGCTCGATAGGACGGGCGCAGACAAGGAGCGTAAAGAACTGCTGGCACAAATTGAAGCACGTCTTGCGCTGATTGCCCGTCAGGGTCGTGCATTTGGCATTCACTTGATTCTTGCGACCCAGCGCCCTGATGCGAATATCTTATCCGGCCAGATTAAAAACAATATGAACATTCGCATCTGTGGCCGTGCAGATACCACTCTGTCTACCATCATCATCGGAGACGGACGAGCAGCCGAACAGATTCCTCACGATGCACAGGGACGCTTTCTGATGGAAGATGGCACTGTGTTTCAGGCATACTATTTCAATGGTGATGCAATCTTGAAGTAATTTTGAAATGTTAACATCAAAGGGTAGGCGCGGATCGCGCCTACCCTCTTATTTTTATAAAACGTAGATTTTCATTGTGCTGGTCGTATATAATTGATATAATGTATTAGATGCTCAAATCGGAATTTACGGAGGTGTACTTTATGTGGTTTTGGTGGTTTATGTTAATATGTGATATGATAATTCCCGTTGTTATGATTATTGTAGGAAGAATGATGTGGAAACATTGCCCGGAGCATATAAATGGTATGCTTGGATATAGAACAACTCGCTCCATGAAAAATATGGATACATGGAAATTTGCTCACGACTATTGTGGAAAACTTTGGTTGAAAATAGGATGGGTAATGCTTATACCATCTGCTTTGATACATATTCCGTTATACCATAGTGATAAGAATACGATTGGATTTGCGGGCTTGATTCTTGTGACAATTCAATGTTTTATTATGGTTGGATCAATTTATCCGACAGAGAAAGCTTTGAAAAAATATTTTAATGATGATGGAACACGTAGATAAATTCCAGTTTTGAGAATTGAGAAAATCGATACTTGTAGATGGAGGTAATCAAAATGAAAGAATATCAACATTTGATTGGAAAGATTATTGTTGCAGTGGCAATTATAGTTGCCGCAATCATTATAGCGCAGGCTATTGGTGGAGCTGGAGAAAGTATCCGTAGTGGCTTGTTACAATTAGGGGATGCTCTTCGATAACTTCCAGTTTTTCAAACTCTATCAATAAAAGGTGTCTGCCGCACAATCCAAATAATGTTTTTGAAAAGTTAACATCAAAAAAGCTCCGGGTGCTGAATTGCTCCCGGAGTTTCCTTTATTGTGGCAACATTGGCTTGTTGCAGTCCATACACAAAATGTGTACCGCCTTGGTTGCCCTCACGCTGTTACCGCAGCAGGGGCATACATATTTGATGCTGTGGGTGTTTGGGCTGCTGCCACCTATTGGCTTGCCTGTCGTGTTCCCTGTGCCTTTGCCGCGCGTTGTGTAGCCGCCCTCTATGCGGTTCATGCGAATGTCGTCCCAGCCTTGCTCCAGAACGAACTCACAAAGAGCTTCCGTTGGTTCTGTTATGCTCCAACCGATGCGCGGGTCATAACTGATTTTCAGGTCACGGGCTTCGGCTGCGGCTTTGAATTTTCGGTTGTGATACTGCCCGCTCCGGCTGCAATCCTGTATGCCGTGCTGCATATTGTAGATGTGTATGCACTCGTGGAGTTCCGATGCAACAATTTCGAAAATGCTTCTGTCAAGAGTGCCTGCCCCGATGTTTAACTCCCTGCGGGTAGTATCTCCACGTTGCCACGCCTTGCCGATAGTAACATGTGCGTATGCCTTGGGTGTACTCTGTATCGTGATGATGGGTTCTTCCAGTTCGTTATCAAAATATCTTTCGTTCAATGCCCGGAAAATTTTCTCCAAGTACCCCGCCGTTCTTGATGTTTTTACTGTCTCTTTCATTTTCGTATCCTCGCTTTCGATTTTCTCAATCTCAACTCACGTTATCCCATCGGGATAAGGGGTTGCGGGTTGTTCCGCGATTCGCGGAAAAAACGGGAATGGCGGACAGTCAAGGGGAACGTGGAATACCGCAGCCCAATTTGTAAAGCGAGGATATGCCGCGAAAGCCCCTTTACTGTTCGACACTTCACGGTTTTATAATTAGGCGGGGAACAACAAAAAAGTAGAAGTGCTGCGCTTATAAAGGCTTTTACGCAGCACTTCTACCCTCTGGAAAGATTGATTTTTTTCTGAAAGTGTGGTACGATTGTGGTACACGTCAAAAGGCAAAAGAAAAAGTCCTCAATTTCTAACGAATCTTCGTTAAAAATCAAGGACTACATTTGGTGACCCGTACGGGAATCGAACCCATGTTACAGCCGTGAAAGGGCCGTGTCTTAACCGCTTGACCAACGGGCCTTATAATACAAGATTTCGCTAAAACAGCAAGCAACTTATCGGCTACTATTGCAACCGACCCCCAAGTATTTTAGCGAAATCCTGTATCATGTGGTAGCGGTAACTGGATTTGAACCGGTGACACTTCGGGTATGAACCGAATGCTCTAGCCAACTGAGCTATACCGCCACATTTGTCTGTGCGCTCTCGAGAACGCTATATTATTATAGCCGACAGTGTCCCCTATGTCAAGTAGTTTTCCCCGAAAAATTTCAAAAAATACAAAAAAATCCCGCATTGCGGGTGCAATGCGGGGAAAAGGCTCTAAAGGCTTCCCACGAGGGGCTGCGCCCGCAGGCGCGTGTCGGAGCGCAACCGCCGAAGGCGGCTCTTAGCGCGGAGACTGAAGCTGTCCGCAAAGCGGACTGATGAGGGGCGGCGCTGTCTCTATAACCCGTCAAAGGGATACTGCAAGAACTTTGCCCCTCATCCGGCCTCGGGCGGGGCCTCGGCCACCTTCCCCCAAAGGGGAAGGCTCTTTCAAAATTACTTCTTCGGGGTCAGCACGGCCTTGCCGCCCATGTAGGGGCGCAGGACCTCGGGGATGGTGACGCTGCCGTCGGCCTGCAGGTGGTTCTCGAGGAAAGCGATCAGCATACGCGGCGGGGCCACGCAGGTGTTGTTGAGGGTGTGGGCCAACTGGGTCTTGCCGTTCTCATCCTTAAAGCGGATGCGCAGGCGGCGGGCCTGAGCATCGCCGAGGTTGGAGCAGGAGCAGACCTCAAAGTACTTCTGCTGGCGGGGGCTCCAAGCCTCAATGTCGCAGCTCTTGACCTTCAGATCGGCCAGATCGCCGGAGCAGCACTCCAGCTGGCGGACAGGGATCTCCATGGAGCGGAACAGCTCGACAGAGTTTTTCCACAGCTTATCATACCAATCCATGCTGTCCTCGGGCTTGCAGACGACGATCATCTCCTGCTTCTCGAACTGGTGGATGCGGTAGATGCCGCGCTCCTCGATGCCGTGGGCGCCCTTCTCCTTGCGGAAGCAGGGGCTGTAGCTGGTCAGGGTCAGGGGCAGCTTGGCGCCGTCCAGCGTCTGGTCGATAAAGCGGCCGATCATGGTATGCTCGCTGGTGCCGATCAGGTAGAGATCCTCACCCTCGATTTTATACATCATAGCGTCCATTTCCGGGAAGGACATAACGCCCTTGACCACATCGCCGTGCATCATGAACGGGGGGATGACATAGGTAAAACCCTTGTCGATCATGAAATCGCGGGCGTAGGCCAGCACAGCCTCATGCAGGCGGGCAATATCGCCGAGTAGGTAGTAGAAGCCGTTGCCGGAGACGCGGCCGGCGGCGTCAAGGTCGATGCCGTCGAAGCTCTCCATAATGTCAACATGGTACGGGATGGGATAGTCAGGCACGACCGGCTCGCCGAAGCGCTGGACCTCGACATTGTGGCTGTCATCGGGGCCGATGGGCACGCTGGGGTCGATCATCTGGGGGATCGTGTACATGATCTCCTGAATCTTGGCCTGCAGCTCGGTCTCCTTGGCCTCCAGCTCCTTCAGGCGGTCAGCCTGCGCGGTGACCTGCTTCTTGATTTCCTCGGCCTCAGCAGCCTTGCTGGGGTCCTTCTTGGCCTGACCCATCAGGGCGCCGATCTGCTTAGACAGCTTATTGCGGTTTGCGCGCAGGTCGCTGGCCTCGCCGATGGCGGCGCGGTACTCGGCGTCAAGCTTAATGACCTCGTCTACGAGGGGCAGCTTGGCGTCCTGAAACTTCTTCTTGATGTTTTCCTTGACGGCGTCCGGGTTTTCACGGACAAAGCGAATGTCTAACATAATGGTACTCCTCTATTCAATATTTGCTTTTGTAGGGGCCGGACATGTCCGGCCCTCGGCTTTACAAATAAATAGCATTTTATGGGTAGGCTGCGGGCGGGGCATGCCCCGCCCCTACAAATTGCCGGGTTTTCACCCCTCCGGGTCATACATTCCCAGCAGGCTCACAAACTTTTGCAGCATATCATCGCTGTAAAAGTCGATCTTCAGCGAGCCCTTGCCATCCTTGTAATCGACATGGACCTCGCTGCCGGTGACCTCCTTCAGCGCGGCTTCCACCTCGATGGCGCGCTTGGGGCGGGTGAAGTTATCCTTGACCTTGGGCGGCTTGGCGGGCTTGGCCAGCTTTTTGCAGAGTGCCTCGGTCTGGCGGACATTCAGGTTTTGCGCAATGACCTCGGCGGCGGCCTGCCGCATCAGCTCCTCGCCGGGCAGCCCCAGCAGGACCTTGGCGTGGCCGAAGCTTAGCTTGCCCTCGCTGACCAGACGGCGCACATCCTCGGGCAGGGCCAGCAGGCGCAGGCTGTTCGCCACGGCACTGCGGCTTTTGCCCAGCTTTTTGGCGGCGCTCTCCTGCGTCAGGCCGTATTTGTCGATAAGCTGACGGCAGCCCTCGGCGACCTCGATGGGGTCCAGATCCTCGCGCTGCAGGTTCTCGATCAGGGCCAGCGCGGCGGCCTGTTCATCGGTGACATCCTTGATGATGACCGGGACCTCGACAAGGCCGGCCAGACGGGCGGCACGCCAGCGGCGCTCGCCCGCAATGATGATGTACCCGGGGCCGACCTTTTTGGGGCGGACGGCGATGGGCTGCAGCAGGCCGTTTTCCACAATGCTGTCGGCAAGCTGATTCAGGGCATCGTCGTCAAACCGTTTGCGGGGCTGCTCCGGGTCAGGCTCGATCTCGCGCAGCAGCAGGGTGGAACCGGACGCTTCGCTTCCGGTATCGTCGGACAGATCGGCAAACAGGCTGTCGAGCCCCTTGCCCAATCCGCCCATCTTCTTCTTGGCCATCGGCGTCCCTCCTTATCGCTCATTGTTTGCTAAAAATTCCCGCGCCAGCTCCATATAAGCCTCGCAGCCCTTGCCGTTCGGCTCATAGAAGTTGATCGGCATGCCGAAGCTGGGTGCCTCGCTCAGCCGCACGGTGCGGGGAATGACAGCCCGGTACACCTTGTCGCCAAAGTACTTTTTCACCTGCGCCACGACCTGCATCGTCAGGTTCAGCCGCCCGGAATACATGGTGAACAGCACGCCCTCGATGTCGAGGTGGCGGTTGTACTTCTGGCGCACGGTTTTAAGGGTGCCCATCAGCTCGCTCAGGCCCTCCAGCGCGAAAAATTCGCACTGCATCGGGATCACAACGGTGTCCGCTGCACAGAGCGCATTGACGGTCAGCAGGTCGAGCGACGGTGCGCAGTCGATGAAGATGTAGTCATACAGCGGCACGACCGGTGCCAGCACCGTGCGCAGGCGCATCTCACGCCGGGGCACCGAGACCAGCTCGATGGGTGCGCCCGCCAGCTGCGTGTTGGAGGGCAGCACATCTGCGTTGTACTCGCTCTTGATGATGGCCTCGCGGACATCATCATCGTCGATCAGGCAGGTGTAGGTGTCGGCTTCGACCTTATTTTTTGCGATGCCGTAGGCGGATGTCGTGTTTCCCTGCGGGTCCAGATCCACGATCAGGACCTTTTTGCCCAGCGCCGCCACACAGGCGCTCAGGTTGACGGCGGTCGTGGTCTTGCCAACGCCGCCCTTCTGGTTTGCTATTGCGATGACTTTTGCCACGCCGTACCTCCCCTATTTTTGCGTTTTTTTGGGCGGCACAGGGCCGCTTGGTATTATTATAGCACAAAGATCGGGGTTAAAAAAGGGGTTAAACAGAAAAAAGCCCCGGTAAATGTTCCACGTGGAACATTTACCGGGGTAAAGGCTTCTCCATTGGGAGAAGCTGTCTGCGAAGCAGACTGATGAGGGGCGGCCTTGGCTCTACTGCCCTCTTTACCGGGCGACACCCTTACGCGCCCCTCATCCGGCCTTTGGCCACCTTCCCCCCCTAAGGGGGAAGGCTTTTCTTCCTCACAGCTTCACCGCAAATTCGCTGTCCTCCTTCTTGGGGGCGTCCTCCTGCTTGCCTACGGTCCCGTCACTGCTCACGGGGATGCGCACGATGTACTCAAGGCAGCCGTCATGCTTGTCACAGTGCGTGGTGGCCGCTATCCCCTTTTGGGTCATCAGATCAACCGCGTGCTGCAGCGTGTTCACAAAAAACCGTACATCCCGCACCATCGGGATCGTGCGGCGGCAGGGGCTGGGGCTGCCCGGGGCCGCCAGCATCTGGTCCACCAGCCTGTCGGCCTGCCGCACGCTCATCTTGTCGCGGGCCATCTTTTCCAGCGCCGGGGTGCGGCGGCTCTCCGGCAGGCGCAGCGCGGCGCGGGCATGGCGCTCGCTCAGGTGGTTGGCCGTGCAAAGCTGCTGCTGCTCGGCTGTCAGGGTCAAAAGGCGCAGCTTGTTGGCCAGCGCGGGCTGGCTCAGTCCCAGACGGCGGGCAGCCTCGGCCTGGGTGCAGCCCCACAGTCGGATGACCTCCTTGATGCCGCGCGCCGTGTCAAACGGATCCAACTGGCTGCGCTGCAGATTTTCGAGAAGTCCCAGCGCGGCGGATTCGCTGTCGTCATAGTCGGCAAGGATAGCGGGGACCTTTTCCAGCTTGGCCAGCCGGCAGGCACGCAGCCGGCGCTCCCCTGCCACAAGCTGATATTTGCGGATGCCGACCCGCCGCACGCTGATGGGCTGCAGCAGCCCGTTCTGCAAGATGCTGACCGCCAGCGCAGCGATCTCCGGCTCATCAAAGGCGGTGCGCGCCTGATAGGGTGACGGCTCAATGCAATCCACAGGCAGCATCAGGATGCGTCCCTGCTTCTGTATATCATTCTTCGGCAATTTCGTTTCCTCCCCTTGGGTTTAATGCGTGCCTGCCGCAAAGGCAGCCTGCAAAAATATGCTATGCTTTTTTCTACAAAAAGCATAGCATATTTTATACGCCCGGGAAAGAAAAATCGTTCGCCCGGTTATTCTGTTTTTCGCGCTGTTACAACGGTTTTTTTGCGATTTTTCCACCGTTTCGGGGGTAAACGGTCGGAGTCTGCGATATTTTTTTGCAGAATACCAGCCCGCGCGCGCTGCCGTCCGGCAGGGTGAACTGGCGCGTTTCCTCGTACTGACCGCCCAGCTTTTTCAGCGCATTGGCAGCGGCCTTTGCCTCGGTGTCTGCCTCGGGGCCCTTCATGGCGATGAAGCTGCCGCCGACCTTTACAAGCGGCAGGCAATACTCGCTCAGCACCGGCAGCGCCGCCACCGCGCGGGCGGATGCAACATCAAACTGCTCGCGCCAGATTTTGCGGGCGGCCTCCTCGGCGCGCTCCTTGGCAAATTCCACGCCGGTCAGCCCCAGCTCGGCGCAGGCATATTTCAAAAAATCCACCCGCTTGCCGGTCGGCTCCATCAGGGTCAGCTGCAAATCGGGCTTGTAGATTTTGGCCACGATGCCGGGAAAGCCCGCGCCGGTGCCGACATCCACCAGCTTGCCCTGCACCTCAGGCTGGGCTGCAAACAGCAGACTGTCCGCAAAGTGGCGGTCCTCAATGCCCTCGGGGCTGGTGATGGCAGTCAGGTTGACCTTTTCGTTATAGCTGACAAGCAGCTCGGCGTATTTGTCCAGCAAATCAAGCTGCGCACCGGTCAATTCAATGTTCCATGTGGAACATTTGGTTGCTAACCTGTTTTTATCAATCATAATTTTTCCTTACTATTGCACTGTAGGGGCGGGGCTCTGCTCCGCCCGTGGCCGTTTGTCGTGTATCTTATTTTTCCGGAAAGTGAGCATCTTCCATCAAGCTTCCGGGCGGAGCAGAGCCCCGCCCCTACCCTCAATTATCATGATGCTTCAGCAGCACAATACTCAGCTGCGCCAGATCGCTGGGCGATACACCGGGTATCCGCCCGGCCTGGGCCAATGTCCTTGGCCTGATCTTCGCCAGCTTTTCGCGGGATTCCAGCGTCATCGTCTCGATCGGCGCATAGTCGAAATCCTCCGGGATGACCACGCTCTCATGCCGCTGGATGTCGCGGATGATGCGCTCTTCCCGCGCGATGTACCCGGCGTAGCGTATCTCTGTCTCGATGCGCTGCGCCATGGCGGGGGTCACGCCCTCGCCGCGGCCGATGACCTTCGAGACCAAATCATAATTGATGTAGGGGCGGCGCATCAACTCCATCGCCGTGCCGCCGATCTCGCCCAGCTCGGCGCCCTCGGGGGCAGCGGCGCGCAGGTCGGCCAGCTTAATGCTGGTTGTCTCCAGCCGCTTCAGTTCGGCCTGCTTGCACGCGCGGTCACGGCAGAACACCGCCCACCGCGCATCATCGACCAGCCCGTATTCCCGGCCGATGGGGGTCAGCCGTTCATCGGCGTTGTCCTGCCGCAGGCTCAGCCGGTACTCGCTGCGGCTCGTCATCATGCGGTAGGGGTCCAGCACACCCTTCGTCACAAGGTCATCGACCAGTGTGCCGAGGTAGCTTGTGTGCCGCGCCAGCACCAGCTCGTCCCTGCCCAGCGCGTGGCGGGCGGCGTTCAAGCCTGCCAGCAGTCCCTGTGCGGCGGCCTCCTCGTAGCCGGAGGTGCCGTTGAACTGCCCGGCACCGTAGATGCCGCCCACGACCTTGCTTTCCAGCGTGGGCTTCAGCGTAGTGGGGTCCACGCAGTCGTACTCGATGGCGTAGGCCGGGCGCATGATTTCAAGATGCTCAAAGCCGCGTATCGTGCGGTACATCTCGTTCTGCACAGCCTCCGGCAGGCTGGACGAAAGCCCCTGCAGATACATTTCCTCGGTATCCTCGCCGCAGGGCTCGACAAAGACGGGATGGCGCTCCTTCTCCTTAAAGCGCACGACCTTATCCTCGATGGACGGGCAGTAGCGCGGGCCAACGCCCTGAATATCCCCGCCGTAGAGCGGCGAGCGGTGCAGGTTATCGAGAATGACCTTGTGGGTCTCGGGGTTGGTATAGGCAATGTAGCAGTTGACCTTGTTGTGCATCGGCGTGCGGGTCATAAAGCTGAACGGCTGCAGCTCGCTGTCCGGGTCACCGGGCTGACACTCAAGCTTATCAAAGTCGATGCTGCGGCGGTGGACGCGGGCCGGTGTGCCGGTCTTGAACCGGCGCAGCGTAAAGCCGTGCGCAATCAGATCGCGGGTCAGCGCCGTAGCGGCATGGGTGCCGTCGGGGCCGCTGTCGCAGTGCGCATCACCCACAAAGATGCGGCCGCCCAGATTCGTGCCGGTCGCAACCACGACCGCCCTGCAGGCATAGTAGGCGTGCAGGTTGGTGTAAACGCCGCAGACCTGCCCGTCCTGCAGATCAACGCCGACGATCTCTCCCTGATGGATGTCAAGGTTGGGGGTCTTTTCCAGCGCGTGCTTCATCCAGATATGGTAGCGCTTGCGGTCGGTCTGCACCCGCAGGCTGTGTACGGCCGGGCCTTTGCCGCGGTTGAGCATCCGGCTCTGCAGGTAGGTCGCATCGGCGGCAAGGCCCATCAGGCCGCCCAGTGCATCGACCTCGCGCACAAGATGCCCCTTGGCCGTGCCGCCGATGGACGGGTTGCAGGGCATATTGCCGATGAAATCCAGCGACAGCGTAAACACCGCCGTTCTGGCCCCCAGCCGTGCCGCCGCGTGGGCAGCCTCTATTCCCGCATGCCCCGCGCCGATCACGATGACATCGTAGATTCCGAGTTTATCCATATACTTTCCTTCTTACCCTATCTTTTGCAGAATATCCTCGCAGACTCCTGCGAAATTTGTATCCAGTTCATTGTTGCCATAGCGCAGCACGCGGCAGCCAATGCTTTGCAGATACGCCGTGCGATGTGCGTCATACTCGGCAGCCTGCGGTTCGGTATGCTGTGCGCCATCCAGCTCTATTACCAGTTTACACGATGGAATATAAAAATCAACTATAAAATTGCCAATCATTTTTTGACTGTGGACCGTTTGCGGGAGATTTTTCAGAAAGTCATACCAAAGATGCCGTTCCTGCCGGGTCATTTCTCTGCGCAGTTTTTGTGCATTTGCGTGCAGCGGATTTGTCGTTTTGATGCCCTTCATAAATATGACCTCCACGTCCTAAAGGCTTCCCCTCGAGGGGGAAGCTGCCGCCCGCAGGCGGCTGATGAGGGCGAAGTTTTCGATATTGCCCTTTTACCGAGTTGCCGCCGGAAACTCCCCCCTCATCCGGCCTGCGGCCACCTTCCCCCGCAGGGGGAAGGCTCTCCACAAAAGGCTTCTCCCCCCGGGAGAAGCTGCCGCCCGCAGGCGGCTGATGAGGGCGAAGTTCGCGCGGTCTCACTTTTAACGGGCAGTATCCACAGGCTCTCCCCTCATCCGTCCGCGGGCGGGGCCGCGGCCACCTTCCCCCGCGGGGGGAAGGCTCCTTGTTATTTACTTACTTGCCCACGCAGAAGGTTTCAAACACTTCATCAATCGTTGCCGCTGTCGCGTCCTCGCCGGTCAAATCGCAGAGCGCCTGCAGGGCGTCTGTCAGGCAGACGGCGGCGGCGTCCAGCCCAAAGCCGTCCTGCCTTGCGCGGATGGCCTCGGCCAGCGCATCACGCGCGCGGGTCGCGGCTGAAAGCTGCCGCGCGCTGCAAAGCTGCGCCGCACCCGGGTCCAGCTGTGCCGTACCCAGCAGGTCGGCCACAGCGTCGGTCAGCGCCTGCAGGCCGACGGCGTCCTTCGCGCACATCGGCACGATCCTTTTAAAATACGGCTCCAATGTTCCATGTGGAACATCCTGCTCCCCTGCCAGATCCTGCTTGTTCAGCACGGCGATTGCCGGGCGGCCCTGACACTTGCGGGCCAGCTCCAGATCATCATCGGACAGCGGCTGCGCGGCATCGAACACCGCCAGCACAAGGCCCGCCTCGTCCAGCTTTTTCCAGCTGCGGCGGATGCCCTCGGCCTCGATGGCATCCCCGTCCGCACCGACCTCGCGCACACCGGCGGTGTCAAACAGGTTCAGCCGCACGCTGCCCAGCTGGACCGCCTGCTCGACAATATCGCGGGTCGTGCCCGCCACCGGCGTGACGATGGCGCGGTCAAACCCGGCCAGCAGGTTCAAAAGCGTGCTTTTGCCGACATTGGGGCGGCCCAGCAGCACGCAGTCCACACCATGGCGCAGCACCGCACCGGCACTGTAGCCGTTGATCAGTGCGTCCAGTTCGGCTTTCTGTTCGGTCAGGGTGCGCACAAACGCCTCATCGGACAGTTCCGGCACATCCTCCTCCGGGTAATCGACCCATGCGGTCAGGTGGGCATTCAGCGTTTGCAGCACGGTCTGTATCTTGCCGATGCGCTTTGCCAACCGCCCGTCCAGTGCCGATTTTGCCAGCGCGGCTCCCTGCCGGCCGTTCGCCGCAATGACTTCCATCACGGCCTCGGCCTGTGTCAGCGACATCCGGCCGTTTTCCAGTGCGCGGCGGGTGAACTCCCCCGGCCCGGCCGGTACACAGCCTGCCGTGATCAGCGCCTCCTGCAGGCCGTCTGCCATCGCCGTGCCACCGTGTACCGACAGCTCGATGACATCCTCGCCAGTGTAGGAGTGCGGTGCGCGGAAAAACAGCGCCACGCACTCGTCCATCTCCTCGCCGCGCAGCAGATAGTGGCCCAGCATGGCTGTGTATCCTTTGGCATTGGCAACACTTTTGCCCTGCCGCACCGGCGCAAATATTTTACTGACGATGGCGTAGGCGTCCGGGCCGGAAACGCGGACCGTGGCAATGCCGCCCTCGCCCGGTGGGGTCGCCAGCGCGCAGATGGTTGTATGCAGTTCCATGTGGGTGCTCCTTTTTTTATGGGAATACTTTAGAATACCATGAATACGCGGTGTTTTTCCAGCCTTTTTTATAAAAAAGGCTTCGGCGAAAAAATTTCAAATGCTTGTAGGGAGGGGTCTTGACCCCTCCGTGCCCGTGAAAGGCATGGCAAACTTCCCGGAGCGGTCAAGACCGCTCCCTACAAATCCACCAAAAAGGAGAGGCCAACGCGCGGCCTCTCCCCTGTTGCTTATTTATTCTTCGTCATTATTCTCGGGTGCTGCGTCCTCGGCGGCCTCGGCAGCCAACTCCTCGGCTTCGATGGCAGCCAGCTCCTCGGGTGTCGGGTCGCTCTCGCCGGTGTCCTCGATCTTTGCGGTCTCGGCATCGTTGTCGCGGTCCACGCGGGCCACAACGGCCACGCGGTCATCGTCCAGCATACGCATAACGCGGACGCCGCTGCCGTAGCGGCTCTGGATATTGATGTCCGACGCATGGATGCGGATCAGGATGCCGTTCTGGCTGATCAGAATCAGGTCGTCGGTGTCGTCCACGATCTTGATGCCCGCCACATTGCCGTTGGAATAGTTGCGGATGCCCAAGCCGCCGCGCTTCGTGATGCGGTAGTCATCGATACGGCTGCGGCGGCCCTTGCCCTCCTCGCTGATGGTCAGCACGGTGGCACCCGGGCGGCAGACGCCGGCGCCGACGACATAGTCACCCTCGCGCAGCTTAATGACACGGACGCCGTGGCCGGTACGGCCCATCGAGCGGGCGCCGTCCTCGGTAAAGTGGATGGCCGCGCCGTCATGGGTGGCAACGATAATTTCATCATCACCCTTCGTCAGGTGGCTCCACACCAGACTGTCGCCCTCGTTGAGCGCAATGGCGATCAGGCCAGCCTTGCGGATGTTGCGGAACTGGGACAGCGGCGTGCGCTTGATGAGGCCCTGCTTGGTGATCATCGTTGCGTAGGTGTTGTCCTCATCGACATCGGCCTTCTGCTGCAGCATCAGGGTAACGCTCTCTCCCTCCTGCAGCTGCAGCAGGTTTACGATATGGCTGCCCTTGGCGGTACGGCTGCCTTCCGGCACCTGATAGCCCTTCAGCCGGTAGACACGGCCCTGATTCGTCAGGAAGAGCATGTAGTCATGCGTCGAGCCGACATACATCTCCTCGGTAAAGTCCTCGTCCTTCTGGGTCATGCCCTGCACACCGCGGCCGCCGCGGTTCTGTGCCTGATAGGTATCCAGCGTTGTGCGCTTGATGTACCCCTCGTGGGTCAGCGTAAAGACGCAGGTCTCCTCGGGGATCAGATCCTCAATGTCCACCTCGCCGGACACAGCCTCGATGGAGGTGCGGCGCTCATCGCCGTACTTGTCGGCCAGCGTGGTCAGGTCGGTCTTGACGATGCGCTTGACATGCTCGTCATTGGCCAGAATATCCTCAAAGTCCGCAATGGCCGCGCGCAGCTCGCCCAACTCCTGCTCGATCTTGAGGATTTCCAGACCGGCCAGACGGCCGAGCTGCAGCTTGACGATGGCATCTGCCTGCAGCTCGTCAAAGCCGAAGTTATCCATCACGGCCTGACGCGCCTCGGCAAAGCCGCCCTTGCAGGCGCGAATCGTGGCGATGATCTCGTCCACGATGTCAACGGCCTTGTGCAGGCCTTCCAGAATATGCTCGCGCTCCTTCGCCTTTTTCAGCTCAAAGGCAGTCCGGCGGCGGATGACCTGCATCTGGAACTCGATGTAGCGCTCCATCATGGTCTTGAGGCTCATGATCTTGGGCACACCGTCATCGAGCGCCAGCATGATCACGCCGACCGTGTCCTGCAGCTGGGTGTAGCGGTAAAGCTGGTTCAGCACGACCTGCGGGTTGGCGTCCTTCTTGATTTCAATGACGATTTTCATGCCGGTGCGGCTCGAGGATTCGTCATTCATATCGCTGATGCCCTCGATCCGCTTGTTCTTGACAAGGTCGGCGATCGACTCGATCAGGCGGGTCTTATTGACCATATAAGGGATTTCGGAGATCAGGATCTCATAGCGGCCGTTCTTTTTCTCGACGATCTCGGCGCGGCCGCGCAGCGTGATCTTGCCGCGGCCGGTGGCGTAGGCGGCGCGGATGCCGCTGCGCCCCATGATGATGCCACCGGTCGGGAAGTCCGGGCCCTTGACATGCTCCATCAGACCGGCCAGGTCGATGTCGGGGTCCTCCATCAGGGCGATCATGCCGCTGACGATCTCGCGCAGGTTGTGCGGCGGGATGTTGGTTGCCATGCCGACCGCGATGCCCTGACTGCCGTTGACCAGCAGGTTCGGGAAGCGGCTGGGCAGAACATGAGGCTCCTTTTTGGTCTCGTCAAAGTTGGGGTCCCAGTCGATGGTGTCCTTTTCAATATCGGTCAGCATCTCGCAGGCCATCTTGGACATGCGGGCCTCGGTATAACGGTAGGCAGCCGGGGGGTCGCCGTCCACAGAGCCGAAGTTGCCCTGACCGTCAACCAGCGGATAGCGCAGGCTGAAATCCTGTGCCAGACGCACCATGGCATCATAGACCGAAGCGTCACCGTGCGGGTGGTAAGAGCCCAGCACCGCACCGACCGTATCGGCAGATTTGCGGTAGGGATGCTGCGGGTCATTGCCGCGCTCATGCATCGTATACAAAATGCGGCGATGCACGGGCTTGAGGCCGTCACGCACATCGGGCAGAGCGCGCGCCACGATAACGGACATCGAGTAGTCAAGGAACGCCGTCTCGATCTCCTGCTTTACATCGCGCACAATGACCTTGGTACCGGACCCCGGCACCATGATGATATTTTCTTCCATTGTATCACCTTAAACTGTTGTTATAAATTGCTTTCTGCTTTTCCGTCCAACACCCATTGCAACGGGTTGTTGTCGATATATTTCCATGTTTCTTCAAAATCGTGGTGGTCGCGGATAATGTGATCATGGTAGGAACGCTGCCACACCGGAAAACCTATATCACGGCTCACACTTGCCTTATAACTGTTCATGATTCTTGGCACCGTAGGGGCGGCATATATGCCGCCCGCCGCCGTTTTTCCCTGGCACCCGATGGAAAGAATCATATGCAGATGATCCGGCATGATGACATATTTTTCAATGCGTGCCTGTGGATTATGTTCTTCTATTGCCAACAAATTACGCTCTGCTACTTTTCCTGTTTTGCTCAGGCAAACGTGCACGGGCGGCATATATGCCGCCCCTACAATCTTACCAAACAGACGCTTTCTGTCTTTGCAGCAGATCGTAATAAAGTAATAGGCGTGCGTCGCATAATCAAATTTAGGCAAGCGAATCAATTTCCGTTTTGGTAATCCGTTTTCCATACCTCACCCGCACAATGTTCCACATGGAACATCACACATCCAGATTCGCGTACTTTGCGTTTTTCTCGATGAACTGGCGTCTCGGTTCGACCTGCTCGCCCATCAGGATGCTGAACGCTTCGTCGGCGCGCTCGGCGTCCTCTATCTTGATCTGGACGATGACACGGTTGTCGGGGTTCATGGTGGTCTCCCACAGCTGGTCGGGGTTCATCTCGCCCAAGCCTTTGTAGCGGTTGACCTTTGCGCCGGGCATCTCGGCGCTCAGCAGCTTCATTTCCTCATCGTTGTAGGCGTACTTGACATTCTGGCCCTTCTGCAGCTTAAACAGCGGCGGCTGGGCAACATAGACATAGCCATGATCGATCAGCGGCCGCATATAGCGGAAGAAGAAGGTCAGCATCAGCGTGCAGATATGCGAGCCGTCAACATCGGCATCGGCCATGATGAAGATCTTGTGGTAGCGCACCTTGGAAATATCGAACTCATCGCCGATGCCGGTGCCCAGCGCGGTCACAACAGGCATCAGCTTGTCGTTGCCGTAGATGCGGTCGGCGCGTGCCTTTTCGACATTCAGCATCTTGCCCCACAGCGGCAGAATGGCCTGAATGTTGGAGTCTCGGCCCATCTTGGCCGAGCCGCCTGCAGAATCACCCTCCACGATGAACAGTTCGGTCTTGGAGGGGTCTTTTTCGTGGCAGTCGGCCAGCTTGCCGGGCATACGGTTGGATTCCAGCGCGCTCTTGCGGCGTACCAGCTCGCGGGCCTTTTTGGCGGCAGCGCGGGCGCGGGCCGCCTGCGTAGCCTTTTCAAGGATAGCCTTCGCCACAGCGGGGTTTTCCTCAAAAAATTCGGTCAGGGCCTTGTAGACCACATTGTTGACCAGACCCTTGATGAAGGTATTGCCAAGCTTTGCCTTGGTCTGGCCCTCGAACTGGGCCTCCTGCAGCTTGACGCTGACCACGGCAATAATGCCCTCGCGCGCATCGGAGCCGGAGAGGTTCTCGTCCTTATCCTTCAAAATGCCCTTGGCGCGGCCGTACTCGTTCAGCACACGGGTCAGGGCCAGCTTAAAGCCATCCTCGTGGGTGCCGCCCTCGGGGGTATGGACGTTGTTGGCAAAGCTCAACAGCAGCTCGTTATAGCTGTTGTCGTAGTATTGCAGGGCGACCTCGGCCACAGCGCCCTGGCCCTCGCCCTTCATATACATGACCTGCGGGTGCAGGGGGGTTAAGTCGCGGCGCTCGCACAGATAGCTGACAAAGGAGCGGATGCCGCCCTCGTAGCACATCGTCTCGGTGCGGACTTCTCCGTTCTGCTCCTCCTGCGGGCGGTCAGCATCGGCGCGCTCGTCCGTCAGGGTGATGCGGACGCCGGCGTTCAGGAACGCCTCCTCCCGCAGACGCTTGAGCAGCGTCTCATAGTGGTAGAGCGTTGTCTCCTGGAACATCTCCGGGTCGGGCTTGAAGGTGACTGTCGTTCCGGTAGAAGCCGCCGCGCCGATCTTTTTCAAATCGCCGTCCGGCTTGCCGCGCTTGAAGCTCTGCTCATACTCTACCCCATCGCGGCGGACACGAACGACCAGCCATTCTGACAGGGCGTTGACGACCGATGCACCGACGCCGTGCAGACCGCCGGCCACCTTGTAGCCGGAATCCTCGCCGCCGAACTTGCCGCCGGCGTGCAGCACGGTGTAGACAACGGTGACAGCCGGGATGCCCAGCTTGGGCTGGATGTCCACGGGGATGCCGCGGCCGTTGTCCGATACCTCAATGATATTGCCGGGCTTGATGGTCACCTCGATATGGGTGCAGTAGCCGGCCAGTGCCTCGTCAATGGCGTTGTCCACGATCTCATAGACGAGGTGATGCAGACCGGAAGGCCCGGTGGAGCCGATATACATGCCGGGGCGCTTGCGCACAGCCTCCAGACCCTCGAGGACCTGAATCTGCGCACCGCCGTAGGCATGGTCGGTAGCCGTTTCGCGGTTGGTTTCGGTGATGATTTCTTCTGCCATGAAATGATAGCCTCCTGTTGTGGGTGGGTATCTCTATACATCCCTTTTATGGAAGTTCTGTAGGGAGGGGTCTTGACCCCTCCGTGTTTACGCGGCTGCCTGTGTGCGGAGGGGTCAAGACCCCTCCCTACAAATCAAAAATAAACGGCAGCCATAATTTTAAAATTCTAATTTTTCCGCCCGCTTTTTCAATGCTGCGGGCGATAATTGGCTGATGTAGACCGTTTCATCTGGGAAATCGGTGACCATAAAGCTTTTGGGCAGGGTGCCCGGGGCGCACAGGTCCACAACGGCGCCCTCGGCCTCGGCATGGCGGAAATATTCCTCGGTCCGCCGCGATGCCCCGGCTGTATCCAGATCAAACACCCCGATCACATCGCGGGTGTTTAGTACAAAATCCTGCCCGGCGTGAAAGTACATTTCCTGCACCTCTCTGTAGGGGCCGGGCATGCCCGGCCCTCCACTCTGCGTCATTGCCCGTCAGCGGGCAACCGCCCTACTGCTGCGGGCCGGACATGTCCGGCCCCTACGACTCTGCTACGGTTCCGCCCTTGACCATCACAATTTTCCCGTTGGTGCGTGCAAATGCCGCAGTGTCGCAGGTGGTCACGATCGTTTGATGCTCCCCCATGCGGGTCAAAAGATAGGTCTGGCGCTCATCGTCCAGCTCGCTCAATACATCGTCCAGCAAAAGCACCGGATGCTCGCCGAAAAGTTCACCGACCACGGTGGCCTCGGCCAGCTTGAGGGCCAGCACGCAGCTGCGCTGCTGCCCCTGACTGCCAAACACCCGGGCGGGCTGGCCATCCAGCAGGATTTCCAAATCCTCCCGGTGCGGTCCTGTCAGGCAGAACCCGGCGCGCAGCTCTGCGGTGCGCATGGCGTGCATCTTTGCGGCCAGCGCCTCGGCGGTGGGGGCATCGGTACACATCTGGTAGCGCACCTCCAGCACCTCGGCGCCGTGGGATATATCGCGGTAATTCTGCGCCGCGATCGGGGCAGCCTGTTCCAGAAACTTGCAGCGGTGCTGCATGATCAGCGCGCCGTACTCCGCCAGCTGCTCCTCGTAGGTTTCCAGCAGTATTGCACCGTTTGGCGTAATATCGTAGCTTTTCAGCAGCGCGTTCTTCTGGGCCGTCAGCCGCATGTAGCGCCGCAGCGCCACAAGGTAGGGCCGGTATACCTGACACAGCGCCGAATCCAGAAACCGGCGGCGTCCCTCGGGGCCGCCCTTGACCAGCCCCAGCAGGTCCGGCTCAAACACAACGGCCTGAAAGTTCCCCGCCAGCGCAGCAGCGCGGCCCATGTCCGCGCCGTTCAGCCTGCCGGTGCGGCCGGGCCGCTGGCTCGTCTTGCTGCCCACCGTCAGACGGATCTCTTTTTCGATGTCCTGTGTCTCAAACGCGCCCTCTATGACCGAAAAGTCGCAGCCGCGGCGGATCAGCTCGGCATCCTTGGAGCCGCGGAAGCTTTTGCCGCCGGTCAGCAGCCAGATTGCCTCCAGCAGGTTCGTCTTGCCCTGCCCGTTGGGGCCGCACAGCACAGTCAGGTGCGGGTCGGGGTCCAGCACGGCATGGGCAAGGTTGCGGTGGTCAGTCAGTGCAAGGTGGGTCAGGCGCATTACGCACCCGCCGCGACCTGCACGGTCTGGCCCTCCAGCTCGACCGTATCACCGGCGCGGCACTTTTTGCCGCGCATCGTGCAGACCTCGCCGTTGACCTTGACGGCCCCGCCCTGGATCAGCTCCTTGGCCTCGCCGCCCGTCTCACACAGGCCCGCGAACTTCAAAAGAGCGTCAAGCTTAATAAAGTCGGTGTTAATACGAATTTTTTCCATACACTATCCTTCTATCTTATCGATGCATCCGTAGGGGCCGGATATGTCCGGCCCTCAACCTTGCTGCAGCAGCCTTTAACCGGGCGGCTGTTTTTATCTGCAGGGCCGGGCATGCCCGGCCCCTACAACTCAGCCCTCGTTCTTAAACCGTACCGGCAAAACCAGATAGATAAAGTCCTTGCCGTCCTCGGGCAGCAGCTTGACCGGGCTCAGGGGGCCGTTGATCTCCAGCACCATCCGCTCGCACTTGGAATAGCGCAGCGCATCGAGCAGATACCGGTTGTTGAAGCCGATCTCGACCGGGTCGCCGGTCATCTCCACGGGGGAGAACTCGTCCACGACCTTGCCCAGCGGGGTCTGGCAGCGCACAGTCACCCGCTCCTCACCGAAATTGATGCGCAGCGGGTTCTTCAAACGCTCGGTAATAATGAGGGAGGCGCGCTCGATCGTGTCGATGAAGGTCTTGCAATCCACGACAACGCGCGTTTTTTTGTCCTTCGGGATGACGCTCTCATAATTGAGGAAGTCCCCCTCGATCAAACGGCTCATGATCGTGTAGCCGTTGGAGGTGAACACGACATAGCGGCGGTTTGCGTCGATCTTGACATCATCGTCCGCACCGCCCATGATTTTGAGCAGCTCCTGCAGCGTCTTGGCCGGAATGATAATGCGGATGTCGCGGGTACACTCGACGGCACGCTGGATAATAGCCAGCCGGTAGCCGTCCAGCGCCACGATGGTCAGGCTGCCCGGCTCAATGACGAACAGCTCGCCGGTGTGGGCGGGCTTTTTGTCGTCCTGACTGACCGCGTAGATCGTTTTTTCGATCATCTCGCGCAGCATACCGCATTTCACGGTCATTGTGTTGTCAGCGCCGGTCACCGGCAGGCTGGGATAATCGCTGGCGTTCAGCGCGGGAATCTCAAACTCGGCCACGCCGCCGCTGATCTTGGCCTGCCCCTCATCGGTCAGCTCGATGCAGATGTCACCGGCAGGCATACGGCTGACCATCGAACCGAGCAGTTTCGCATCAAGTACCGTTTCACCCGGTACAAGTACATTGCATTCAATAGTGGTCGTGATTCCCATTTCCATATCATAGCCGGTCAGCGTCAGGGTAAAGCCCTCGGCCTTCAGGTAGATGCCCTCCAGCACAGGGATGGCGGCGCGGTTGGTGATCGCGCGGGAAACGCCGTCGATGGCATTGGCCAGCAGGGTCTTTTCACATTCAAATTTCATACTCTGTTCTCCCGCCCGCTTATTCAAAGCGGGGCAAAAAGCGTTTGTTTTTTCTTTATGTTTTCTCTGGGTTTTCTCCGGTTCGGGTTTTCCACCATCGGGGCAGGTATTTTCCGGGGTAAGCTGCTCTTTCATAGCGTCCCTGTTCGCAGAAACTATTAACTATGGTAGTAGTCGTAGTAGGGTCTGTTAGTTCTGTGGAAAACTCCGCCGCGCCCGATAGCGGTGCGGAAAATCGTCCGCGCAGACTTTTGAACAGTCTGTGGAGATTCCTGTTGAAAACCCGCAAACCGCCGTTTTTCAACACGCGCTGTGGAATACCGCCTGTTGAAAACTAAAAACCTTGTGGATAAGTTACTTTCTTTGCAAAGAAAGTAACCAAAGAAACTCCAATCCTATAACCCGTAGAATAGTTGCTGGTATATCGTTAATTTCTGCGCATTCCATCCACGGGTCAACACATTGAAAGTTCTTTGCCTACTTTCTTTCAAGAAAGTAGGCTAGGTGCGGACATTCTTCATGATGTCGCTGCACATCTCCTTGAGGTGCTGGTCGCGGTTGATGTTTTCCTCCATCGTTTTGATGGAATAGACAACGGTGGAATGATCGCGCTGGAACTCCTGACCGATAGCCTCCATGCTCATGCCGGTCACCTCGCGGATAATGTACATCGTCATCTGCCGCGCGGCGCTCACATTTGCATTGCGCTTTTTGCCGCGAATGTCCGAGGGCATTACATTGTAGGTGCGGGCGACCTCATTCAGGATCTTTTCAATCGTGACGGGGATCGGCTGGCTGTCATTCAGCGTATCCTTGATCGCGGTGGTCGTCACACCGATGCAGGGCTCGATGCCCTCCAGCATATAGTAGGCGTTCAGCTTTTTGACGGCGCCCTCCAGCTGGCGGATGTTCTGCTTCAGATGGTTGGCGATGTACTCGGCCACATCGTTGGGAAGATCAAGGTTCAGCAGCTCGGCCTTGCGCTTGACGATGGCCACGCGGGTCTCAAAATCCGGCGGCTGGATGTCGGCGGTCAGGCCCCACTCAAACCGGGTGCGCAGACGCTCCTCCAGCGATTTGATCTCCTTGGCGGGGCGGTCGGAGGCAATGACGATCTGGCGGCCGTCGTTGTGCAGCGTGTTGAAGGTGTGGAAAAACTCCTCCTGCGTGCTCTCCTTGCCGGCCAGAAACTGAATATCGTCGATCAGCAGTACATCGGCCTTGCGATACCGCTGGCGGAACTGCTCCATCGTGGCGGTTTTGATCGCGGTGATCGTCTCGTTGGTGAATTTTTCACAATCCACATAGACAATGTTGAAATCCGGATGGTTTTTCTGGATCTCGATCTTGATGGCGTTCAAAAGGTGGGTCTTGCCTAAGCCCGACGGCCCGTAGATGAACAGCGGGTTGTACGCGCCGGAGGGGTTTGCCGCAACAGCCTGCGCGGCCGCAAACGCAAACTGGTTGGACGGGCCCTTGATGAAGTTCTCAAAGGTGAACTCATACCGGCCGCTGGGCAGGGATTTTTCGTCCATCTGGTTTTCGCTGTCGCCGGGCTTCACGCCGTCCTCCGGCGGGGCGACCACATAGCGAATCTCTACATCAAAACCCAGAATGGCCTTGAACGCATCCTGCAAAAGTGCCGTGTAGCGGTCCGAAACAATACCCATCACGAAGTCACTGCGCAGCTCCAGCGTGACGGTCTTGGAATTTTCAAAGCTGACAGCCTTGATGTCCTTGATGTAAAATGCGTAGGTAGCGTCGGAGGTCTTTTCTTTGCAGTAGGCCTTGACCGCTTCCATTACCTCATTGATGGAATCCATGAAACTCGATACTCCCCACTTCCTGTTATAAATCAACGCCTTTTGCAAGGGCGCAAAAACACTGCTTACAGTATACCACAAAATTAAGTTTTGAACAACACCTATATTATAATAAAGTAGGAATTTTTTTACGGCGTGGAAATGTTGAAAATTTTCCTGCAAAAAGGGTATTCTGGAAAGTTTTCCACAGAAAGTGTGTTTTTCAACAGTGAATAGTACAAAATGTAGTGGATAACTGTCTGTAGCGAAAGATTGTTTGACGCGCAGACGAAAAATTCTGCAAAAAACCTCTTGACAAAAGGGGTGCTTATCGCGTATAATCTAACTCTGCAAGGCTGCCCCAGTGTATGGGCGAAGCCCTGAGCAAACAGCCCATACCGGGATTTCAACAGGAGGAATGAAAAATGAAGCGTACTTTCCAGCCCAAGAAGCGTCAGCGCAGCCGCGTCCACGGTTTCCTGAACCGCATGGCTACCAAGAACGGCCGCAAGGTCATCGCCCGCCGCCGTGCAAAGGGCCGCAAGAGCCTGACTGTCTGATTTGTTTCAGAGATTATGTGAACAAAAGGGTTGCTGATTGTAAAATCAGCAGCCCTTTTTTCAAATAATGGCTTTACAGAAAACGGGATTCATTATAATATAGAAGAATAGGAAAAAAATCAAATGCCTTCCCCCTTGGGGGAAGGTGTCCGCGGCCCCGACCGCGGACGGATGAGGGAGAAGTGCCCCGCAGCTGTTCGGTACAGGGCCGGCAGGGGCAGGCACGCCCCTCATCAGCCGCCTGCGGGCGGCAGCTTCCCCCTTAGGGGGAAGCCTTCAGGAAGGAGACCTATGCGTTACCGCACTTTAAATAAAAACTGGCAGTTCAACCGGGTATATGGCCGGGGCAAAAGCTATGTACACCCGCATTGCGTGCTGTATGTGGCCAAAAACCGGCTGGGCTATACCCGCATCGGGCTGACCGCCACCAAAAAGGTCGGGCATGCGGTGCAGCGCAACCGCGCCCGCCGCATCATGCGCGCCGCCCTGTCGGAGCATCTGGCCCAGAATATCGGCGGATATGACATTATTCTGGTGGCGCGCGGCCAGACCCCCCGCCTGAAAAGCACCCAGCTGAGCAAAACGCTCGGTAGGCTGTTTGCCAAGGCCGGTCTGCCCGACCTGACCGCCCCGGCTGAAAACGCCGCACAGCAATGATCGCCCGGGCGCTGATCGCGCTGCTGCAAGGGTATAAGCGGTATATCAGCCCGCACCTAGGGCATCACTGCCGCTTTGTGCCCACCTGCAGCGAGTACGCCATGCAGGCCCTTGCCACGCACGGCCTAGTCAAGGGCGTGCTGCTGACTGTCTGGCGGCTTCTCCGCTGCCAGCCGTTTGCCCGGTTCGGCTATGACCCGGTCCCCCCGAAAGGAAGGTGGGTCAGCCCGGAACGCAGGCTGACGCGCAGCCGCTGAAAGGCTTCTCCCTTGGGGGAGAAGCTGTCCGCAAAGCGGACTGATGAGGGGAGAACCTCCCATTGCCGCCCTGCAAAGGGGTGGCCGGGCAAGCCCGCCCCTCATCCGGCCTTCGGCCACCTTCTCCCAAGGGAGAAGGCTTTTTAACATTGCTTCTCATGTCTTTGCACTGCGCAGCAGAGACCTACATAAAAATAATGGTCCCGGGCGCAGACGGGGCAGAAGGAAAGGCTATGAACTTTATGTACTTCCTGGCCATATTGATTGGCCCGCTGGTGAAGATCCTGTACAGCTTCATCGGCAACTACGCGGTAACGATGGTCGTTGCCACCCTACTCCTCAAGCTGCTGCTCTTCCCCCTGAGCATCCATCAGCAGAAATCCTCGGCAAAGATGGCTGTTTTTCAGCCGCTGATGAATGAGATCCAGCAGAAATACAAAAACGACCCCCAGAAGCAGCAGGAGGAGCTGATGAAGCTCCAGCAGGAGCACGGCTTCAACCCCATGGGCGGCTGCCTGCCCATGCTGCTGACGATGCTGGTGCTGTTCGGCTTCCTCGGCGTTGTGTACTACCCTGTGCATTACATCTTCGGCGTGGACAACGCCGCCGTCAAAGCCGCCTGTGAGGCGATCGGCATTGCCACCGCCAACACTTCCACGATGCAGACCGCGCTGATCCAGGCCATCCACAACGGCGCTGTGATCGACCCGTCCATCATCCCCGCCAACATCGTGGCAGAGATCCAGAACTTCAACACCAGCTTCTTCGGCATGGATATGTGTGATGTCCCCGGCTTCCGCTTTGTGCCCATCGCCATCTTCCCGGCCATCGCGGCGGTCACGATGTTCATCAGCTACTTCGTCACCCAGAAGCTCTCCGGCATGGACGCCCAGATGCAGGGCAGCATGAAGGTCATGATGCTGGTCATGAACCTGATGTTCGTTACCTTCTGCTTCAACGCCCCGGTCGGCTTCTCGCTGTACTACGGCGTGTCCAACCTGCTGCAGATCGGCCAGTCCTATGTCACCTACAAGATCTACAGCCCCGAAAAGTTCAAGGCCCAATATGAGGCCGAGCTGGCCGCCAAGCGCGCCGAAAAGAAGAAAAAGCGCACCGTCACGGTTGAGCAGAACGGCGAAAAGATCCAGAAGGAGGTCACCCTCGGCGAGGCCAACAAGCTGCGTCTGGAGCTGGCCCGCCAGCGCGAGGCCGAGCTTTACAAGGACGAGCGCACCACCCCGTTGAACAAAGACTAAAAAAAGACGCCGCGCAACCGTAGGGGCGAGCATTGCTCGCCCGCGCCGTTGGCGGCTGTGAGGGAGTGTATCCCCTGCCGCCGTAGGGGCGCATTCTATATGCGCCCGCCCCGCTCCCCTTTGTGATGAACGTAACGATAAGAAATAAGAAGGAGGTTCCCTTTTATGCGCAGTATGGAAATGAGCGCCAAGACCGTTGAGGCCGCCGTAGAGGCCGCCTGCGAGGCGCTGGGCGTTGACCGCGATGACATCCATGTCAGCTACGAGGTACTGGAATTCCCCGCCCGCAAGCTGTTTAAGACCATCCCTGCCAAGGTCCTTGTAAAGGTCGAGGAGCCGGAGGCCGCCCCCGTGGAGGAGGCTAAGCCCGCTGAGCCTGTCGAGGTCGTTGAGATCTCTGACGAGACCGCCCCTGCTCTGGAGCAGGAGGTCGTGGACGAGATGGTTGCCGAGGCTGACGAGGAGACCGAGATCCCCCTCGACATCGCCGCCGACCCGCGCCTGCAGGCTGCGGTTGACTACCTGAGCCCCATCTTTACCCTGATGGGTGTTGAAAACTTCACCTTCAGCGCCGTCAAGAAGGGCGCTGCCACGATCCTGAAGGTCTCCGGCGAGCATATGGGCGCGCTCATCGGCCGCCGCGGCGAGACGATGGAGTCGCTGTCCTACCTCGCCAGCCTCGTTGTGAACCGCATGGAAGGCCCCTATGTCAAACTGGGGCTGGATGTCGGCGGCTACCGCAACAAGCGCGAGGATGACCTCTCTGCCCTTGCCAGACGCATTGCTGACCGCGTTATCCGCACCGGCTGCTTCTATGAGATGGAGCCGATGAACCCCTACGAGCGCCACATCATCCACACCGCCATCGCCGGTATGGAGGGCGTGCGCAGCGAGAGCAAGGGCGAAGGCCCGGCCCGCCATGTGGTGCTGTACTCCACCGACCCCAACGCCTGCAACCTGCCTGACCGCGACAATGCCCGCAACCTGCGCGGCCCCCGCCGTGACGGCCCGCGTGGCCCCCGCCGCGACAACCGCGGCCCGCGCGGCCCCAGAGCCCCGCGTGAGGGCGGCCGTGGGCCACGCTACGGCGCACCCCGCCGCGACCGCAATGACCGCGGCCCGCGCTACGGCGGCCCCCGCTCCAGCGTGCCCGGCCGTGAGTTTGCCGACCGCCCGCGTGACCCCGATGCAAAGCCGATGGCACCCAAAACCACCGAGCGCATCCACGACGGTGATGATTTCGCCTTTGGCAAGATCGAGTTTTAAACAGAATTGTTGAAAAAAGCAGCCTGACTGTAAAGCCGGGCTGCTTTTTTTGCTGGGGGGAAGGCGGCCAGCCAAAGCCCCTCCGGCCTCGCAGGCTCGGCCACCTCCCCAGAATGGGGAGGCTTTCACGCGGGCAAAGCCCGCGCAAAAAGGCGCCCCACGAAGTGGGGAGCTGGCCGCGAAGCAGGCCGGAGGCACTTTCCCCGCTTTCCACACCGTTTTCCACATGCGTGTTGAAAACTATTATTTTTCCACAGTCTACAACCGGCTATACAGGGGGTGAAAAAGCCCGGCTGCAAACAATATCTAGGCGTAAATGCAGGGTCACTCCACTACTAATACACATTTTCCACCGGAAAACCGGTTTTCCACCATTTCCCGGGGTTTTCCCTGTGGAAAACTAGTGAAAACTGTTGAAAACTATAAAACAACGATTGTACGCATAAAACGGCTTTCAACAGCGGTGGAAAACTCCCCGCGGCAGGGGTTTTGCTGTGGAAAATGTTGAAAACTGCCTTTGGTTGTGGAAATACGCGGTTGAAAAGTCCGAAATGTTGTTAAAAACACAGGTGTAAGCGGAGCAAAAACAATTCTGCACAAAAAACAGCGGCCCACCCCTGCCGGGCGGGCCGCTGTTCTTATAGACAGTTTTTTTAATCGTGCCGGATCGCTTCGAGGGCGCTGATTTTGACTGCCTTGTTTGCGGGCAGGATACCGGCCACAAGGCCGACCAGCGTGGCAAACACAAGCGCCGCCAGCATCAGCCACGGCGGAATGATCGAAATCGCGGCGCTGCCGTCGCCGCCCATGTAGTAGCCGCCGCCCATCATGCCGGACAGGTCAAACCCCTGCCCCAGCACCGACAGATGGTTCAGCACAAAGCTGGCAATCAGGCTGATGATCAGCCCGATCAGCCCGCCGATGAAGCCGATGGTCGAGCTTTCGAGCAGGAACATCGTGCGGATGTTGCCCAGCTCGCAGCCCAGCACCTTCATGACGCCGATCTCTCGGGTGCGCTCATAGATGGCCATTGTCATGGTGTTGATGATGTTGATGGCCGCCACCAGCAGCGAGACCGCCGCAATGCCGCCAAAGATCATCTGGCTCTTCATGACCTGCTTCTGCATCTCCTCGCGCTGCTGGTTCATCGAGTAGGTGTTGCTGAACCCCAGTTCGTGGATGGCGTTTTCCACATCCGTTACATAGGAGAGGTCATCGACCTTGACATAGACCTGCTCGTAGCTTTTCTCCTCAAGCTTGGTTTTGGTCAGGTCGCAGTAGACCTTTTGCAGCATCTGCATATCCTGTATGCGCAGCACAACACCGGACTGGGTCCAGTAGCCCTTGGCACCGTCAGGCGTCAGCACGCCCACGATCTCCAGCTGCCAGCTGCGGCTTTTTTCGGTCGAGCCTTCGCCGGTCTTGATGGTCAGGGTCATCTTGTCCTTGTCGATGTCCACAAAGGGCGGCAGCTCCTTGCCGGAGGCATCGGTCTGGCCCTGCCAGCGGTAGCGCTTGGGGCTGTTGTAGCTCTTGCGGGAATCCTCAAAGTTATATCCCGCGGACGCGCCCACCAGCACCTGCAGCTTGTTCGATTTTTCGCTGGCGGGGGTGTTGGTCGGCCAGCTGCCGCTCTGCAGGGTAAAGCCCATCGGCTCCAGCGCGGTGGGGTCGATGCCGATCAGATTGGAAATGTCCATCGTGTAGCGGTCGTTGCGGCCCGCCGTGATGGTGCCCTCCAGATTGTACCCCTGTGCGTAGGGCGTTGCCGCCGCCACATGGGGAATCTGCTTGATGTTGGCGATTGCGGCATCGTCCAGATACAGCGGCTTGCCGTCGCTGCTCATCATCATGCCGTAGCCGTAGATCTGGATTTGAGTCAGGTCGCCCCAACTCTGCAGCATTTCCTCATTCGTTTTGGTCTGGGCAATGCCCAGCGAGATCATCAGCACGACCATGCAGGTGCCGATGACAACACCCACCAGCGTAAGTGCCGTGCGGCCCTTGCGGCGCAGCAGGTTGCGCGCCGACAGGCTGATTTCATCAGAGATCTTCATCGCTGTCCTCTGCTTCCAGTGCGGCCAGTGCCTTGGCCTTCTTGCGCTTGCGGACCACAACCACGATAATTACCACAACGACTACCGCGCCGCAGACGCCGATCAGCACCCATGCCCAGATCGGCATACCGGTCTGCTCGGGCTGCACATCGTCCATCGAGGGGTCATAGAAGTCGTCCATGTTCATCTCCTCGGCGCTGACGGAAAAATCCTTGGAGACGGTCTGCGGGTTGCCGGAGGCATCCTCATAGCTCAGCGTGATGATGCCGCTGACCGCGCCCGCAGCATCGGGGGTGATGTCAAAATCCACGCTGCCCTCGGTGCCGGCGTTCAGGTTGCCGAGGTACTGGTAGCTGCCTGCGCCCAGATTGGTGCCGGTCAGGCGTGCCTCAAGGTTGCTGACGGGGTTCTTGCCCTTGTTGACATAGGTGAGGGAGACGCTGCCGGTATCGCCGACATAGATCGTATCGCTGGACAGCTCCAGCTGGCCGACCTCAAAGCGGTTGGGCTGGCTGACGGGGACCGAGATCGTCGTTGTGCCGCTGACCTCCTTGCCGGTGATCGAGCCGGTGCCGGTCATGTTGACGGTGATGTTGGCCACCGTGCCGGTAAACCCGGCCGAGGGCATGACCTCAAAGGTGACATCGCGGGTCTGCTTGGCGGCGATGGTGCCGACATAGTTGGAAAGGCTGCCGCTGTTGAGCAGGATATTCTCCGGCAGGGTCAGCGAAACGATGACATCGTTTAAATTCTCATTGCCGTCCGTGGCGTAAAGGCCGAGCGAGAGGGTAAACGGCGAGCCGGCAATGACGCTGTCCCCATAGCTGGAGGTGCGGACGAGCAGATTCGGCGAGGTGGTCTGGTCCTTGTCCACGCACTGGCCAATCGTCACGCTGAACTGCTGCAGCGGCTTCGAGGTATCCAGATAAGAAAGGTTGATCGGCACAGTATTGCCGCCGCCGTTGTAGATGACATCGCGGAACAAAAGGACGTAGCTGTAGTAGTTGTACTGCGCGTTCTGGGCAATCTCGTCTGCGGTGGCCGAGCCGTTGCGGACATTCTGCAGGCGGGTGGCGTTGGGGTCGTCGTTGCTGTCAAACAGCTGGCCGATCTCGCCGATGCCGGTGTAGGTGAACACCGCCGAGTTGATGCGGGCGGAGATTTCCTCCGGCTTGACGCAGTACCGGGCCGAGGCGTGGTCAACGACCTTCAGCACAAGGTTGATCCTGTCGCCAACCTCAACGGTCGTGACCTCTCCGCCTGCTGCGTTGGTGACGGTGTAGGCCGACACATAGACGCCGTCCGAGTTGCTCGTGTCGATGGAGGCAGTCGGGGTGGGCGTCGGGTCGGTCACGGCGGCATCGTCCGCCAGCACCGGTGCGCAGAGCGCCGTCGCCAGCATCAGGGCGGTAAGTAAGGTGAATAGTCGTTTCAAGTGTGGTACCTCCAAATTTTTTAACATAGGTGTCCCCCAAAAGGCTTCCCCTGAGGGGGAAGCTGTCACCGAAGGTGACTGATGAGGGGCAACCTTGCCGTTATTCCTCTTTTGCGGGGGTGCTGCGGGAACACTGCCCCTCATCCGCCCTGCGGGCACCTTCCCCCTTGGGGGAAGGCTTTTTTGCGGACTGTTCCTTCGCCGCATCTCCGCCAATATCCAGATCCCCTTCCAGATCGGCAAACAGGGCATCGCGGTTTTTCTTCTTTGTCTCCTCGTCCTGCAGCACATTGGAGCAGACCTTGCCGTCCAATATCGTCACGATGCGGTCGGCACATTCGGCCAGCTCCGGCTCATGTGTGACCATGACGAAGGTAACATGGTTGTTTTTGGACAGCTCCAGCATCCGGTACAGCACCTGCTTGCTGGTGCGGGAGTCGAGGTTGCCGGTCGGCTCATCGGCAAAAATAACCTTGGGGCTGCTGACGAACGCGCGGGCAATGCCGACACGCTGCTGCTGGCCGCCGCTCATCTCGGTCGGCAGGTGGTTGGCGCGGCCCAAAAGGCCCATTGCCTTCAGCTCCTTACGGGCGCGGGCCAGCCGTGTTTTTTTGTCCACGCCCTTGAACATGAGCGGCAGGGCTACATTTTCGGCCGCCGTCATGGTGGGCAGCAGATTGTAGCTTTGGAAGATGAACCCCAGATGCTGCTGGCGGAACGCGGCCAGCTCGTTCTCGGTCATGGCGCTGATCTCATGCCTGCCGATGAACACCTTGCCAGAGGTCGGCTTTTCCAGCCCGGCCAGCTGGTTCAGCAGGGTGGATTTGCCGCTGCCGGACTGGCCGACAATACAGCAGAATTCCCCTTTTTCTATGGACAGATCGACATTGTTCAGCGCGATGACACGCTCCTTGCCGACGGCGTAAACCTTGCGCAGCTTTTCTGTATGGATAATGGGCGCCAATACCATACCCCCTTTTTGATCGTTATATCCTACATTATACCATATGGCGAAGAAAGAAAAAAGATGGGGAAATTGTAAAATTAATGGCGAAAAGCCTCCCTTGTCAAAGGGAGGTGCCGAGCGTAAGCGAGGCGGAGGGATTCCTGCCCGGCCCGCAAGGGTATGGCAGGTACCCCTTTCCCTTGAACCGTAGGGCGGGGTGCCCTCCCCCCGCCGCGGCGGCCTGAGGGCTGGCCGCCCTACTTCCCTTTTTTCTCTCTTTCCTATATAATAAACGCAAAAAGGGGGCAAATGTTACCATGGATTACACGATTCACCCCATTGCGTATATACGCAGTGATTTTACGGATAAATTCGGCATCCCGCGGCAGAGCGGCCTTGTGCCGGAGCTGACCGCCCGCATCGTCTTTGCACCGGAATACCGCGACCCCAACGCCCTGACCGGCATCGAGGGGTATGACCGGCTCTGGCTCATCTGGCAGTTCTCGACCGTGGCGGCGGAGTACGCCGCCGGCAAAAGCTGGCGGCCCACCGTCCGCCCGCCGCGCCTGGGCGGCAACGAGCGGCGCGGCGTCTTTGCCACCCGCAGCCCCTACCGGCCGAATGCGCTGGGGCTGTCCTGCGTGGAGCTGGCCGGTGTGGAAAACGGGGATCTGATCGTCCGCGGCGCAGACCTTTTGGACGGCACGCCGATCTTTGACATCAAGCCCTACCTGCCCTATGTGGATGCCTACCCCGATGCGCGCGGCGGGTTCACGGATACGACCAGAGCATACGCCCTGCAGGTGATATGCCCCGATGCGTTATTGTGCAAGGTGCCTAAAGAAAAGCGCCCCGCCTTGTTGGGTGTGCTGAAGAACGACCCGCGCCCCGCCTACCAGCACGACCCCGCGCGGGTGTATGCGCTGGATTTCGGCAGCAATAAAGTGAAATTTACGGTGGACGGGGAGAATTTGACGGTTATTGACATCTTATAGGCAGCGCGGCAAAGCCCTGCCGGCCTTTTTTCGGACGGCAAAGCCGTCCGCAGAAAGCCTCCTCGCGCAGCGGGGAGGTGGCCGAGTTTACGAGGCCGGAGGGGCTTTGCAGACTAGCTCTGCCGCAAGGCCTATCTTAAAAAAATTCCACCATCCGGAACACTGTACAATAAACCGTACCCCAAAACACCCTAAAAACCGCCTTGTTCGTCATTGTGGTCAAAATGCACACAACGAGTTTAAAAATCTGTGCAACTTTCTGAACAAAACCCCTTTACGAAACGGGGTGTTTTTTGGTACAATAAAGCTATGCAAAAGCGTTTATCTGGAACTGTGCCCGGAGCAAATTTGGGGCGCGTGCCAGGCAGCGCGGGATTTGTGCGGCCCTGACAACCGCACAGCTCTATAATGCAAAACTCTAATAAAAACGGAGGAAAGAAAATGCCCAGAGCTAAACAGTCTATGGACGGCAATACCGCTGCGGCGCATGTAGCTTATGCATTCACCGATGTGGCTGCCATCTACCCCATCACCCCCTCCAGCCCCATGGCCGACACCGTTGACCAGTGGAGCGCTGCAGGCCTGAAGAACATCTTCGGCAACCAGGTCAAGGTTGTTGAGATGGAGTCCGAGGCCGGTGCCGCAGGCGCCGTGCACGGTTCTCTCGGTACCGGTGCCATCACCACCACCTTTACCGCTTCTCAGGGTCTTCTTCTGATGATCCCCAACATGTACAAGATCGCCGCTGAGCAGCTGCCCTGCGTCTTCGACGTTTCTGCCCGTACCGTTGCTACCCAGTCCCTGAACATCTTCGGTGACCACAGCGATGTTATGGCCGTCCGTCAGACCGGCTTTGCCATGCTGGCCGAGAGCAACCCGCAGGAGGTCATGGACCTGTCCCCTGTTGCTCACCTGTCCGCTATCGAGGGTCACGTTCCGTTCGTGAACTTCTTTGACGGCTTCCGTACCTCCCACGAGATCCAGAAGATCGAGAAGTGGGACTACGAGGACCTGAAGGAAATGTGCAACATGGAGGCTGTCGAGGAGTTCCGTGCCAAGGCACTGAACCCCGAGCACCCCAAGATGCGCGGCTCCCACGAGAACGGCGACGTCTTCTTCCAGCATCGTGAGGCCTGCAACCCCGCTTACGAGGCTCTGCCTGCCGTTGTTGAGAAGTACATGGCCAAGATCAACGAGAAGCTGGGCACCAACTACGACCTGTTCAACTACTACGGCGCTGAGGATGCTGACCGCGTCATCATCGCTATGGGCTCCATCTGCGATGTTGCAGAGGAGGTCGTTGACTACCTGACCGCCAAGGGCGAGAAGGTCGGTCTGGTTCTGGTCCGCCTGTATCGTCCGTGGGTTTCCTCCGCTCTGCTGAAGGTCCTGCCCAAGACGGTCAAGAAGATCGCTGTTCTGGACCGCACCAAGGAGCCCGGCTCTCTGGGCGAGCCCCTGTATCTGGATGTCGCCACCACCCTGCGTGAGGCCGGCATGAACGATGTCGTCCTGACCGGCGGCCGCTACGGCCTCGGCTCCAAGGACACCCCGCCGTCCAGCGTCTTTGCTATCTACACCGAGCTGGAGAAGGATGCCCCGAAGCCCCGCTTCACCATCGGCATCACCGACGATGTGACCAACCTCAGCCTGCCTGAGGTTAAGCCCGCTCCCATCACCTCCGCCCCCGGCACCAAGGAGTGCAAGTTCTGGGGTCTGGGCGGTGACGGTACTGTCGGCGCCAACAAGAACTCCACCAAGATCATCGGCGACCATACTGACAAGTACATTCAGGCTTACTTCCAGTATGACTCCAAGAAGACCGGCGGTGTCACCATCAGCCACCTGCGCTTCGGCGACAAGCCCATCCGCAGCCCCTACTACATCAATCAGGCTGACTTCGTTGCCTGCCACAACCCCGCCTACATCCACATGGGCATGAAGATGGTTCAGGACGTTAAGCCCGGCGGCGTCTTTATGATCAACTGCCAGTGGACCGATGCCGAGCTGGACGAGCATCTGAATGCTGCCGACAAGAAGTACATTGCCGACAACAACATTCAGCTCTACACCATCAACGCTATCGACAAGGCTATCGAGATCGGCATGGGCAAGCGCACCAACACCATCCTGCAGTCCGCCTTCTTCAAGCTGGCTGATGTCATGCCCATCGACGATGCCGTCGAGTACATGAAGGCCGCTGCCAAGAAGAGCTACGGCAAGAAGGGCGACGCCGTTGTCCAGATGAACTGGAAGGCTATCGACGCTGGTCTGGACGCTGTCCACAAGGTCGAGGTGCCTGAGAGCTGGCACAACCCCGCTGCTGATCCCGCCCCGAAGGCCCTGAAGGGACCCGAGGCTCTGGTCAAGCAGATCCGCGACGTTATGGAGCCCATCTCCCGTATGGACGGCGACAGCCTGCCTGTTTCCGCCTTCGAGGGCAATGTCAACGGCGAGTGGGAGCAGGGTGCTTCCGCTTACGAGAAGCGCGGCACCGCAGTTATGGTTCCCGAGTGGAACGCCGAGAAGTGCATTCAGTGCAACAACTGTGCATTTGTCTGCTCTCACGCCACCATTCGTCCCTTCTGCCTGACCGCTGCCGAGGCCGAGGCTGCACCTGCCTCCACCAAGCTGGCTGACACCAAGCCCAAGGCAAGCGAGTACAAGTTCACCATGGCCGTGTCTCCTCTGGACTGCATGGGCTGCGGCGAGTGCGTCACCGTCTGCCCGACTGCCGCTATCGAGATGAAGCCGCAGGAGAGCCAGTCCGAGCAGCAGGCTGCTTTCGACTACTGTGTCGAGAACATCCGCAAGAAGGACAATGTCCCCGGCGTTGTTTCCGAGGTTTCCGTCAAGGGCTCCCAGTTCAACCAGCCGCTGCTTGAGTTCTCCGGCTCCTGCGCTGGCTGCGCCGAGACTTCCTATGCCCGCCTGATCACCCAGCTGTTCGGCGAGAAGATGTTCATCTCCAACGCTACCGGCTGCTCCTCCATCTGGGGCGGCACCGCTTCCATCAGCCCCTACACCACCAACAAAGAGTCCGGTCACGGCCCCGCTTGGATCAACTCTCTGTTCGAGGATAACGCTGAGCACGGTCTGGGCATGCAGATCGGTTACGAGACCGTCCGCGCCAACCTGATCACCAAGGTTGAGGCCCTGAAGGGCAAGAATGCTGAGCTGGATGCTGTCATCGACAAGTTCTTGGAGACCAAGAACAACACCAAGGCCAACGACGAGCCCGCAAAGGCTCTGGTCGCTGCCCTCGAGGCCTGCGGCTGCGATGAGGCCAAGGAGATCCTGAAGGATAAGCAGTACCTGGCCAAGAAGAGCTTCTGGATCTTCGGCGGCGACGGCTGGGCTTATGACATCGGTTACGGCGGTCTGGATCATGTTCTGGCTTCCGGCCACGATGTCAATGTCATGGTCTTCGACACCGAGATGTACTCCAACACCGGCGGACAGGCTTCCAAGGCCTCCAACATCGGTGAGGTCTGCCAGTTCGCTGCTGCCGGTAAGGAGATCAGCAAGAAGTCTCTGGCTGAGATCTGCATGACCTACGGCTACATCTATGTTGCTCAGATCGCTCTGGGCGCTAACATGGCTCAGGCTGTCAAGGTCATCGCCGAGGCTGAGGCTTATCCCGGCCCGTCTCTGATCATCGGCTACGCTCCCTGCGAGCTGCACGGTGTCAAGGGCGGCATGACCAACTGCCAGAACGAGATGAAGAAGGCTGTTGCTGCCGGTTACTGGAACCTGTTCAGCTTCAACCCCGCTGCCAAGGCAGAGGGCAAGAACCCCTTCACCCTGACCTCCAAGGCCGGCGATATGTCCAAGTATCAGGACTTCCTGGCCAACGAGACTCGTTACAGCCGTCTGGCCCGCGCCTTCCCGGATCGCGCCAAGGCTCTGTTCGAGAAGAACCAGGCTGCCGCCGATGCCCGTTACGAGCATCTGACCAAGCTGGTCGACCTGTACAAGTAATTTGTAAGGTAGCATAAAAATTGCGCCCCACGCTGCAAAGCGTGGGGCGCTTTTTTGTTGGGCGGGGCGCGGGGTGAGGCGGCTGCTGATGGACAGCGCTGCAAAGCCCCTCCGACTTCGCTTCGCTCGTCACCTCCCCACTGCGTGAGGAGGCTTTCTCGCGGGCAAGCCCGCGCAAAAGGCGCCCCACGCAGTGGGGAGCTGGCCGAGCCTGCGAGGCCTGAGGGGCTTTTGGCGCCTCGCGCCCGCCGTCCCCTTACCTCACACCGGCCGCAGCACCAGCTCCAGCCCGTCCTTTCCCCAGCCGAAGTCGGCGGCGGCGTAGCCGCGCTCCAGCACGCGGGGCAGGGCGGGGTCAGTCAGGGTGCAGCGGCGCAGCGGGTCGCGCCATTTGGCCAGCCCGCGCGCCGAGAAGATCAGCATCTGCGCGGCGCCTGCCATCGGGCGCATGCCGCGCAGTGTCAGCCCGGCCGAGAGATACTGTGCGCAGAGGTCATCACACACATCCGGGCGTTCAATATCCAGCGGCAGCACGGCCCAGACATGGTAGCTGGCGTAGCGCTCGGTCGCCCAGCGCAGCGCTAACCGCAGAAAATGCCGCAGCTGCGTGTAATCCTCGCTAAGCACGGGCGGCGTCAGCACCGCGCCCTGCCCGTCTGCCCCGTAACCGGCGGCGCGCAGGCTGGTCGGCAGCGGGTCCTCGGCATAGAGCGGCAGCAGCGCGGCGGCGGCCTGCAGCTCGTTTTGGCCGGCGTAGTCACCAACGATCTGCCCCTCCTCCAGCGCGGGGTGCAGGCAGGGCAGCAGCGGCAGTCCGCCCGGGCCGGTCAGGGTGCGCAGCGCGGCGGCGTTGTCGGCCGTCAGCACGCGGGCATCAAAGGTATGGGTGCGTTCCAGTGTTTGCAGCATAAGTAAAAATCCCTCCGTAAAAAGTCATTACAGGACTTATTGTAAGGAGGGGCGGGCATAAAAAATGTCGCATCCCGGGGTGAGATGCGACATTTTTTAAGTATGCTTTGTCTGGCGTTTTTCTTCGATCAGATCCTCAAAGCTGCGCTGTTTCGTGAAAAACCGCCGATAGGGATTGTCGGGCAGCGGCGGCGAGTTCGACTTGGGCGGCTTGGGCGGCTCGATTTTCCGCCGCAGATGCCCCTTCAGCGGCGGCAGCGGGCGGCTCATTCGGCGGCGGTGGAAACGGCACCGGCGGTCAGGGCGTCCCACAGCGCGGCGCAGTGGGCGTAGTTCTCGGCCTGCTTTTCATCCCAGACGCCGCGGCGGCCCACATACAGATGCTCCAGCACGCTCTGGTTCGTGCCGGTCGCATCGTCCATCAGGGTGTAGCCGTCATAGCTGCCAAGCTCCAGCCCGGTCAGCACGGGGCAGTCCGTCCAGCGGTAGACCATCTTGCGCCAATCGGGGTCGGCGGTCTCGGGGTCATCGTCCACTGTGCCGTCCAGATATTGCAGCACACCGGTGCTTTTCTCAAAGCCCTCGGGGTCCTCCAGCAGGAAGATGTAGGTCTTGCCGCCGCTGGCCAGTTCGGCGCTCAGCCGGGTGACGCCGGCCATCTGGTAGTAGGCATCGGTGCTTTCGTTCTCGGCGTCAAAATCGACATTGTAGGTCGCAACCTGCACCACGACCTTGCCGTCGCCGTTCTCGTCCTGGCAGAAGGGGGTCAGCGCGTTCTGCAGGGCGTTGACGGTATCGACCGGCAGCTCATGGGTGCCTACATAGGCGATCTGCACATCGGGCCGGGTCTGAAAGACCGTGTCCTTGATGATCCAACCGCCGAAGAAAACGGCGGCAGCGCCGAGCACCACGGCAACCCAATGGTAGTGCCACCAGTTGGCGGCCTTTTCAGCCTTTGTATATTCGCGCGGGGGCTCCGGCGTCTGGTTGTAGGTTTCGGTGCTGTCCTTCGTGACCCATGCCATAGTGTGGATACACTCCTTTTATAATATCTTTCCTATTATACCACAAATCGACCGGGAAAATTGTAAACTTATTTTGACCACGCCTTGCAAGAGGAAGGGAAAGAGGGTATGATAAGGAGGGAAAAAAGGCTTCCCCCCTTGGGGGAAGCTGTCTGCGAAGCAGACTGATGAGGGGCGGCCCGCCCATTGATGCCCGTTACCGGGCTGCCCGGCACACCTGCCCCTCATCCGGCGCTGCGGCGCCACCTTCCCCCAAAGTGGGAAGGCAAAGAAATTATCAACAGGGAGAACCACCATGTCCAACCAACCTGAAACAAACGAAACACCGGCCACCGGCTATACGCCTGCGCCGCGCAAGGTCGGGCTGCCCCGCTTTTTTGAGCTGCTCGGCCGCGACCTCTGGCCGCTGTATAAGTCCAGCATACTCTGCGTGGCGGGCTTTCTGCCCGGCACCGCGCTGGCCATTCTCGGCATGATGGGCGGCTCCGCCCTGCTGACCGTGGTGGGCGGCGTGCTGGGCGGCCTTTTGGGCGGGCCGTTTTTGTCCGGCATGATCGACACGGTTCTGCGCGCACTGCGGGACGAGCCGGGCTACTGGTGGCACACCTACAAGCGCGCATGGAAGCAGAACTGGAAGCAGAGCCTGCTGCCCGGTGCGCTGTTGGGCCTGTTTGTAGGCAGCTGGAGCTGGATGCTCCGCGCACAGGCGATGGCCGGCAACACCAGCACCGCGCTGTGGGTGGCCTCGCTGGCAGGGATCTTTGTCTGCACCGGCTTTTTCAGCTGGCTGCTGGCGCAGGTGCCGCTGGTGGATCTGCCGCTGCCCCAGCTTGCCAAAAACGCCGGGCTGATGTTCTTCGGCTTCTTCCCGCGTACCTTGGCGGCCGCACTGGTGCTGGCCGTCTACTGGGGGCTGACGCTGCTCTACCTGCCTGCGACCATTCTGGTGATCGTGGTGTTCGGCTTCTGGCTGCCGGTCACGGTGGCCGGTATGATCCTCTACCCCGGCCTTGACAAGGTATTCAGGCTTGAGGAAACGCTCGCGGCCCGCCGCGATGCCGAAATCGAGGAACGGATGGAGCAGAACCGCCCCAACTTCGACCATTAACAGGGGGGACCCGGTATGGATAAAAATACCGTACTGCTGCGGGATACCGAGGCGTTCATGCGCGGTGAGCTGGACAATGTGACCGTTGCGCAGAACAGCATTGTGCTGGATCTGGTGCAGGGCAGCTATGTGCCCTACGGCTGCTACACCAGTGCCCCGCTGCCGATGCCGCTGTTTGACGCGCTGCGCGTCAGCTGGAACGCAGCCAGCCCCGACGGCACGGCGGTCGAGGCACAGTGCCGCGTGCTGGTGGACGGCAACTGGACGCAGTGGGTCGGCTTTGGCAAGTGGAGCCCCTGCCTGCACCGGGAGGGCGTGCCCTATCAGGAGCGCGGCCCCGTGCAGCGCTGGCATGACCACCTGCAGCTGGACAGCAAATGCGCCACAATGGTGCAGCTGCGCATCTACCTGTACACCCTGGACGAGAAGGCCAGCCCCCTCGTTACCCTGCTGGGCGCAAGCACCCATGTGGTGGATGTGATCCCCGCGCGCGGGCGGCCCGTCAATGCGCGGATGCATCTGATGCCCTACGCGGTGGCGCACCGCGCCCCGGCGCTGCGCCCGTGGATGGATCTGGCCATTGCGCTGGCAAGCCTGACCAACCGCTGGGGCGCCGACCTGCTGCCCGAGGAGTTTGCTCAGGTGCTGCGGGACTGGCGCACACCCGATGACCACGACCCGCGCAGCCTGAGCTTTGCCGCTGCGGCTGCCGCACGGTGGGGCTTCCCCGCGTGGGTAGCCTATGGGGATCTGGCGCTGCTGCGCGCCGAGGCCCGCGCCGGCTACGGTGCGGTCGTGCGCCTGCAGGCGGCCCCGGCGCAGACCGCCGCCGGTATGCCGGAAACCCACTATGTGGCGGTGCGCGGCTTTGCCGCCATGGACGGAAACCCGCAGGTGCTGCTCTGCGACCCATGGGCCGGCGAGAACGACTTTGACTGCGAGACGGCGATGCCGCTGGATGATTTTATGGTGGCGTGGGACAATGTGGCACTGCTGATGCGCCAGCGCACCGACAATACGCCCCCGCTCGGCCGTACCCGGTGCAGCGCATGGCTGCGCCCGGTGGGCACCGATGCCCCCGGTCTTTACCGGCTTTACATCAATGGCGAGGAGCACCCCCTGCCGGAGGATTTCTGTGCGCAGGGCGGGGTACTGGCCTACAGCCTGCCCGATGCCTGCCCCCACGCGACCACCGCCCACCGCAGCTTTGTCTACACCGAGCCGACCGATGGCGGCATCATGCTGGAGCATGGCGATACCCCCCGCAAATACACGGTCTACGCCATCGAGACCGACGGCAGGATGATCGTCGGCGATGTGACGGTGTGACATCGAAAAAATGATGCTTACCCCCTCTGTGAGGGGGGGCTGCCCCGCAAAGTGCGGTTTTTTCAATACGCAGAGAGGAGCTTCGGCTCCTCTTTTTTTGTGGTGTATGTACAGTTTCTCTTTTACAGGTGTCTTGACACATGACATGAACGGTGCTATACTGGGCAACGCGATCATCCAATACAGAGGGACAGGAAATCAGGGAAACTATGATGAGATTTGATGAATACTACGATGTTGTCATTGTCGGCACCGGTGCAGCGGGTTTATACTGCGCGTTGAACTTTCCAAAGCGTTATAAAGTGCTGCTGCTGACCAAGCAGAAGGCGGACGAGTGCGATTCCTTTCTGGCGCAGGGCGGCATCTGCATGCAGCACGGCGAGGCGGACTACCGCTCCTTTTTTGAGGATACGATGCGGGCCGGCCACTATGAGAACGATGCCGCCACGGTGGACCTGATGATCCGGTCCTCCAACTCGATCATCCGCGATCTGGTGCGCCGCGGCGTGCGGTTTGCCCGGGACGAAAACGGCGCGCTGCGCTTTACCCGCGAGGGCGCGCACTCCCGCGCGCGGATCCTCTTTCATGAGGACATCACCGGGCGTGAGATCACCCAGACCCTCCTTGCGGAGGCCCTGCGGTGTGAGAACATCGAGCTGCGCGAGAATACCGTGATGCTCGACTTCTTTGCCGATGCGGCAGCCTGCGGCGGCGTTGTTGCGATGGGCCCGGACGGCGCAGTGCGGGCCATCGGCGCGGGGGCGGTCGTGCTGGCCTGCGGCGGCATCGGCGGGCTGTACAAAAACTCGACCAACTACCCCCACATCACCGGCGATGCCATTGCCATGGCGCTGCGTCATGGCGTGGCCTGCCGCCATCTTGATTATATCCAGATCCACCCCACAACGCTGTTCAGCCGCAAAAAGGGCCGCCGGTTCCTCATCTCAGAGTCGGTGCGCGGCGAGGGCGCACTGCTGCTGGACAAAAACGGAAACCGCTTTACGAATGAGCTGCAGCCCCGCGATGTCGTCAGCGCGGCCATCCGCGCCCAGATGGAGAAGGACGGCACCGAGCATGTGTGGGAGGATATGCGCCCCATCGGCGAGGCGGTCATCCGCGAGCATTTCCCCAATATTCTTGAGCGGTGTGAGGAGGAGGGCTATGACCCCCTGCATGAGCCGATCCCCGTTGTGCCGGCCCAGCACTATTTTATGGGCGGCATTCAGGCGGATTTAAGCAGCCGCACGGCCCTGCCCCGGCTGTATGCCTGCGGCGAGACCTGCTGCAACGGCGTCCACGGCCGCAACCGGCTGGCCAGCAATTCCCTGCTGGAATCTCTGGTCTTTGCACAGCGCGCCGCAGATGATATACTGTTTGGGGAGCCGCCCGCCTTTACGGGCGATGCGCCCGACCTTGCCCCCTACCGGGAGACCGAGCCGCTGTTTGCGGCCTACCGAACCGAAGTTTTGAATGCGATCGAGAGGAGCAAAAATCATGAATGAGATCATGCGTCTTTTAAATGTGGACCCGCTGCTGCTGCAGGCCCTGCGGGAGGATATGCCCGGCGAGGATGTGTCTACCAACGCCGTTATGCCCTGCGCCTGCCCCGGCACCGTTGACCTGATTGCCAAGCAGGACGGCATCGTTGCCGGTCTGGATGTCTTTGCGCGCGTCTTTACCCTGCTGGACCCCGCCACCGAGGTCGAGTTCTTCTGCAAGGACGGCGATGCGGTCAAAAACGGCGAGAAACTCGGCGTTGTCAACGGCGATATCCGCGTCCTGCTCTCCGGCGAGCGCGTGGCGCTGAACTACCTGCAGCGGATGAGCGGCATTGCCACCTACACCCATGAGGTCGCATCCCTGCTGGAGGGCACCGGCATCACCCTGCTGGACACCCGCAAGACCAGCCCGAATAACCGCGTGTTTGAGAAGTACGCTGTCCGCGTGGGCGGCGGCTGCAACCACCGCACCGGCCTGTCTGACGGCGTGCTGCTCAAGGATAACCATATCGGCGCCGCGGGCGGCGTGGCCAAGGCGGTTGCCATGGCCAGGGCCTACGCGCCCTTTGTGCGCAAGATCGAGATCGAGGTCGAGAACCTTGACCAGACCCGCGAGGCAGTCGAGGCCGGCGCCGATATCATCATGCTGGACAATATGAGCGATGCCGATATGCGCGCCGCCGTGCAGCTGATCGCAGGCCGCGCCCAGACCGAGTGCAGCGGCAATGTCACGAAGGAAAATATCGCCCGCCTCAAGGACATCGGCGTGGACTTTGTCTCAAGCGGTGCGCTGACCCACTCGGCCCCGATCCTTGACCTCTCGATGAAGCATCTGCGCCCGCTGGACAAGGAGGAAGCCTGATGACCACCGCTGAGCGCCGGGAGGCCATTCTGGCCCAGCTGGGCCGCAAGCCCATTGCAGCCCGGACATTGGCTGCCAAGTACGGCGTCAGCCGTCAGGTCATTGTGCAGGATCTGGCGGTGCTGCGGGCCGCACACCCGAATGTGATCTCGACCGCGCGCGGCTATGTGCGCCAGCAGGCGGAGAACGCCTGCACCCGCGAGTTCAAGGTGCGCCACACCCCCGCCCAGACCGGGCTGGAGCTGAACCTGATCGTTGACTGCGGCGGCCGGGTGTGCAGCACCAGCATCAGCCACCGCGTTTACGGGCGCATCACGGTCGAGCTGGACATACGCTCCCGTCAGGATGTGCTGGAATTTCTGCAGGCGTTTGAGGACAGCGCCTCGACCGTGCTGTCCACCGCTACGGACGGCTACCACTACCATCTGGTGGAGGCAGCCACCCCCGAGCGGCTTGATCTGATCGAAAAGGAGCTGCAGGAGCACGGCTTTCTGGCGCCGCTGCAGCCGTGGGAAAAATAACGGGCCGTATATAAAGATAGAGGTTGAACAGTATGACAACGCATGAGCTGCAGCAGGAGATCCTGCGCCTGAAGAAAGAGAAGAATGTCTGTATCCTGGCCCACGCCTACCAGAGCCAGGCCGTGCTGGAGGTTGCCGACTACACCGGCGACTCCTACGGGCTGAGCGTGCAGGCCGCCAAGACCGATGCGGCGGGCGTTATCATGTGCGGCGTGCGGTTTATGGCCGAGACCTGCAAGATCCTCAGCCCGGAAAAGACCGTCTGGCTGGCAAACCCGATGGCCGGCTGCCCGATGGCCGAGCAGCTGGACCTGCCCGCGCTGCGGGCGCTGAAGGCGCAGTACCCCGGCTACGCCACAGTGGCCTACATCAACACGACCTCGGCGCTGAAAACCGAGTGCGATGTCTGCGTGACCTCCTCCAGCGCTGTCAACATCTGCCGTGCGCTCGATGCCGATAAGATCCTGTTCATTCCGGACCCGAACCTTGGCAGCTATGTGGCTGCGCAGCTGCCCGAAAAGCAGTTTGCGTTCTACCACGGCGGCTGCCCGCGGCATATGGTCGTTTCGGCGGCCGATGTAGCCCGGGCGCGCGCCGCGCACCCGGGCGCGGAGCTGCTCGTCCACCCCGAGTGCCGCGCTGAGGTCGTGGCGCAGGCCGACTATGTCGGCTCAACGACCGGCATCATGGCGTATGCGAAAAAATCCGCCGCGCGGGAGTTCATCATCGGCACCGAGAACAGCATCGTGGAGCATCTCTCCTTCGACTGCCCGGACAAGAACTTCTACCCGCTGGCCGTGCAGCTGACCTGCATGAACATGAAGCTGACCACCCTGCCCGACATCTACCGCTGCCTGCTGGGCACCGGCGGCGAGCAGATCACCCTGCCGGACGAAATTATGGCCGGTGCGGGCCGCTGCATCCGCCGCATGGTTGAGCTGGGCGGCTGATACGCCCCACGCTGCGGGCGGGCTTTCAGCAGATCGTTTGGGGCGCTTTCCGCTTTTGCGGGGGCGCCCCTTTTTATTTTTCTTGCAAAATCGCTTTTCAGCGGGTACAATAGTATCCGAGGTGAACTACGATGAAGCTGCTCATTGCATCGGACATCCACGGCGCGGCGGACTGCTGCCGCAGCCTGCTGGACGCATGGGACCGCGAAGGCGCGGACAGGCTGCTTTTGTTGGGCGATATTCTGTACCACGGCCCGCGCAACGACCTGCCGCCGGCGTATGCCCCCAAGCAGGTGCTGGCCCTGCTCAATGCGCGCAGGGACCGTATTTTCTGCGTGCGCGGCAACTGCGATACCGAGGTGGACCAGATGGTGCTGGAATTCCCCATTCTGGCCGACTATGCCGTGCTCACAGCGGGGGAGCGGCTCATCTACGCCACCCACGGCCACCGGTACAACACGGCCCACCTGCCGCCGCTGCAGCCGGGGGATATTCTGCTGCACGGCCACACCCACATCCCCGCGTGGGAGCAGTTCGGCCGTGACAACCTGTATCTCAACCCCGGCTCGGTCTCGATCCCCAAGGAAAACAGCCCCCGCAGCTATATGACGCTGCAGGACGGCGTGCTTGCGTGGAAGGATTTGGACGGGGCAGCGTACCATACCCTGCGTTTGTAACAGACGAAACCTAAGGCAACACCGCACAATTCCCGCCTAACGGCTTAAGCACCGCTCCGGCGGCTGCGGCACGGCATCTGCGTTGCCAAAATGCTCGATAAGACATCCAGTATTAT
>ENA-OQKH01000163-OQKH01000163.1-human-gut-metagenome-genome-assembly--contig:-NODE-163-length-58960-cov-4.704414_pt1 | contig 58960 bp, 78 predicted proteins | sample MGYA00242645_ERZ504791 | MGnify/ENA primary metagenome ERZ504791 (study PRJEB26092, sample SAMD00036388) | human gut metagenome | host: Homo sapiens | study: EMG produced TPA metagenomics assembly of... | reverse complement strand
CCTTCCTGTTTCTCCATTCCGCTTCAAATTCCTGAATATGTGCGCTGTCACGAAGCATAATATCACAAAGATCTGCCGTTGCAAATGTGGTGATGATCTCCCCGGAAAATCCTTTTTTCACCAGAAGCGGAATATTTCCGGAATGATCAATATGTGCATGTGTCAGAAGAATGTAATCTACATCTCCCGGTGCAACCGGAAGTTCCTGATTCTCGTAAAGATCCGGTCCCTGCTCCATTCCACAGTCAATCAAGATATTCTTTCCGCATGCTTCAAGAAGATGACAGCTTCCAGTCACTTCATGGGCTGCTCCAAAAAAACTAAGCCTCATATGACCAACCCCTTTTTCTTTTTATTGTAGCACATTTTCAGGAATACTTCACCATTTCCCGGCGCAATCTTTGCATAATCTTTTTCTCTAATCTGGATATGTAAGACTGGGAAATACCAAGCATATCTGCCACCTCTTTCTGTGTCTTTTCTTCTCCGTCGGCTGTCCCCAGACCGAACCTCATCCGGATGATCATCTGTTCCCTTCCTGACAGGCGGCTGATTGCTTTGATCAGTACTTTCTTCTCTGCATCATTTTCCAGATCCTTATAGACAGCATCTTCCTCTGTTCCCAAAATGTCCGACAACAGCAGTTCATTTCCATCCCAATCGACGTTTAAAGGCTCATCAATCGACACTTCCATCTTGGTCTTACTATTTCTCCTCAGATACATCAGAATCTCATTTTCAATACATCTGGATGCATACGTTGCAAGTTTGATATTCTTATCTGGATCAAACGTATTAATTGCTTTTATCAACCCAATTGTACCTATAGAAATCAAATCCTCAACTCCTACTCCGGTATTATCAAATTTCTTTGCAATATACACAACCAGACGAAGATTGTGTTCAATCAGCATTTTTCTTGCCTGTTCATCATTCTCTGTCCCCAGTCCCCGTATTGCTTTTCTTTCTTCCTCTGTTTCCAATGGTGCCGGAAGAATATCTGATCCTCCTATATAATGAATGTCTTTTTTGTCCGAAAAAAAGAGAGACCGGAAATCCGGAATAACTTTCAATTTAAACTGATGTGGAACTGCCACTTTTATCACCATTTTTCTTTCCTCCTGTCAATATATCTGGATTGATAATCATCTGATAATTTTCTGAACCTAATTCTTCTTCACTTACTGCCACTAATGGATGTTCCACATTTATCTTGTTTCCATCCCGTATGATCTGCATCTTATCCAGCCGGAACGCCGGCATCACACCCTCTTTTTTCCCGATGGAATGATAAGAAATATATCTGAATCGTTCCGGTTTCTTTTCCTCTGTCAGTCTTCTTACAGATGCTCTGTCTATAATACTGACAGGATCATTACTGATCGTATCACTCAATGTATTCCCTGTATCTATCAGTCCTCTCAGTCTGTCATTTTTTTCTCCAAAAAACACTTCGACTTCACAGTAACGATTTCCTTTCTCTGAAAAGAATAAAATGATTTTCCAGATTACCGACACGAGGTAGTAACTGATTACAGCCAGTAAAAAGAACATACTTCCCCGCCTTATATACTGTTGAACGAACTGGAACACACCTCCCAGCAGAAATGACTCTATATACAAGAGCACCCATCCTCTGAACAATTCCCGGCCCCATTTTATTCCAAGGCCGGCCTTCATCATTACTACATTAATGACTCCATGAAATACTACAAATCTTAATACCGGTGTTTTCCTGAATATGACAATTGCAATACATGTCATCGCGGCTCCAGTTGCTGCTCCTGCAAAAACCCTTCCATACCCCGCCGGACAGGCAAGTAATTTCTTCAGAAGGATCAAAAGAATCGCATCCATTGTAAAATTCACCATAAAAAACACATCTACATATAATTCATAGTACACATCAGGCCTTCTTTCTCTTTCCGTGCACAGAAATAAATTTGTTGTTTTAAACAAGTAACATTATATAAATTTTTTCAAAAGGATTTTGTCAGATACTGTATGTGATTCCGTTTTTCGTTCGACAGCTCTCGTAACCCTGCGAACATATTAGTAAAACTAAGATACACAAAAAAAGACCGTATACAAGTCAGCTCACGCCAACCTGTGTACGATCTTTCTTATAGTAATGTATGTAAGAGAAACTGCCTGCGGCATATTCTCTGTATTCTAAGTAGTACTATTCTTTATGTGATTATTTTTTAAAGAAATCAGGAATTTTAATTGACTGTTCTTTCACCTTGCTTGTAGGTGTTCTAGGTGTATCCAGTGTAGGAGTGGTTCCACCCATTGGACGTCTTGTTGCAGTTCCCGTTGTCTCTCTCTGTGTTGTTGTTCCGAAATCAAGTCTTGGTGATACCGGACGTTCTGCCTGCGGTGTACGTACTGCCTGCTGCTGTCCATACATTGCACTGCTCTGACGTACTGGTCTCTCATATGCAGATGCATGTCCTTGCTGACCATGTGGCATCGCAGATGTTCTTCCTTGATTTTCCAGTCTTGATTTTAATTTTGAAGCACTTCCGCCAACATTATGAAGTCCTGTAGCAATTACAGTAATTGTAGCTTCGTCTGCTCTGGAATCATCATACATTGCACCAAAAATGATGTTCGCATCTTCTCCGGCAAGTTCCTGTACATATTCTGCTGCATCGGATGCATCCATAAGTGTGATATCACCAGATACATTGATGATGACATGAGATGCTCCGGCAATAGTTGTCTCCAGAAGCGGACTGGCAACAGCCTGTTTTACAGCTTCCAGTGCTTTATCATCACCACGTCCCTGACCGATACCAATGTGGGCAATTCCCTTATCTGTCATAACTGTCTGTACATCTGCGAAGTCAAGGTTAATCAGTGAAGGTACATTGATCAGGTCTGTGATTCCCTGAATACCCTGCTGTAACACTTCGTCAGCTTTCTTCAAAGCTTCCGGCATTGTTGTACGTCTGTCTACAACTTCCAGCAGTTTATCATTCGGGATTACGATCAGTGTATCTACACTTTCTTTTAATTTTTCAATTCCTGCAAGGGCATTATTCATACGTGTCTTTGACTCAAAACGGAAAGGCTTTGTTACAACACCAACTGTTAATGCTCCCTGTTCTTTTGCAATGCGGGCAACAACCGGTGTAGCACCTGTTCCTGTTCCGCCGCCCATACCACAAGTTACAAATACCATGTCAGCACCTTTCAGTGCTGCTGATACTTCTTCTGCACTTTCTTCTGCAGCTTTCTCACCAATCTCTGGTCTTGCACCAGCTCCCAGACCTTTTGTGATCTTATCACCGATCTGCATCAATGTCGGAGCTTTACACAGCTGAAGTGCCTGTTTATCTGTATTGATCGCTATAAATTCAACACCGGCAATCTGCTCATCAATCATTCGGTTTACTGCGTTATTACCGCCTCCACCGACTCCAACAACAATTATTTTTGCCGCTGCTTCTGATTCATTTGTTTTAATTTCTAGCAAGGGTTTCTCCTCCTTTGTTATCCTTATTATATATTATACATCCCATTGATAGAGCAAGTGAGATGAACTCAGTTTGCTATATATAGTATATAATATAGACTTTCGTGTAAAATATCAATAGAATTTCTCTAATTTTTCTAATTTTCTTGTGAAATTTCTTTCATCTCAAAAGTAATCGTAGTGTTATTCTCTGAATAGGTCTCCAAATGCAGGATTCCCTCTTTATCACCAAGCTTTTTTAAGATCGGCTTGATCTGAGCAATCTGTTCACCAGATACCTGGCTTCCCAGACAGGCACTTACATTTCCAAATTTCATATAGATCTGCTGCTGTTTTACCGTCACATTTTCCGGATATATCCCATATTTCTGACTTTCTGCACATGCTTCCAGTATTTCATTAAATTTTGTCTGATTTGATGTTCGGATCTGCTTATACAGTTTGCCTGATTTTATCTTCACTCCCTCTACAACCGGTATCTGCGCATCTTTTACTGAAGATTGTTTTACCACAAGTCCACTCTGATCAAAATAACTATAGGTTGTTCCGGTTTTCACGCACCCGGTAATTGCCTTTTCTTTTACCGTAATCTGCAGTGTCCACGGATTTTTCATTCTGACTTTTAAAGAATCCAGACATTTCGGTACGGTTCCTTTTCCCATAGAATATTTTGCAACTACATATAAAGAATTATCCGACAGCTTATCATTCTGCACGCAATTCACAATCTCCTGACTGTCACAGTACTCATTTCCGCTTACTTCTATTTCTTGAATATAGAACAGCAAAATACCTCCGATAATGATGATCGCTGCTGCCAGCAGCAGAACAATCACTGCATATACATGATGCTTTTTTCCATTCTTCTTGTTCCCTTGTTTTTTCTTTGGCCTCTGGTTTCCCATATATGATTCAAACTTCCTTTCATCCACATGTATATTATTTTACCAAACATGACACATTCAACACAAGCCCCATTTCAAAAAGCAGGAACATAACCGAAGTTCCTCCATAACTGATGAATGGCAATGTAATTCCCGTATTCGGTATGGTATTTGTCACAACCGCAATATTAAGAATTACCTGTATCATCATGTGTGCCATTGCGCCGGATGCGATCAAAGCTCCCTCCAGATCGGGTGCATGAGATGCAATAATAAAAAAGCGCCATATCAGGATGAAAAATAATAACATTACAAATACTGCCCCGATCAATCCCATTTCCTCACAGATAATAGAAAATATCATATCATTCTGCGCTTCCGGTACAAATCCGAGTTTCTGGATACTGCTTCCAAGTCCCCTGCCAAACAATCCTCCTGATCCGATTGCATACAGCCCCTGAAGTGTCTGATAGCCTTTCTCATATTTTTCCGGATGCTGCCAGATCTGCAGCCGTTCAAGCCGGTAACTTTCCATAGCAAGAAATATCCCCATAAATGCACACCCCAGACACACCATCCACGCAAATTGCCCATACTTCGGACTTGCGACAAATACCAGGATGACTGCTATTCCCAGAATAATAACCGCTGTGCTCAAATTGCTCGCCCCAACCAGACCTACAATTGGCAGCACACTGATAACAATCTTGCAGACTGTTGAAAATTTCCACATTTTTTCTGCATTTCTTAGTATGATATATGTCAGGAACAGAATCACCGCAACCTTTGCAAATTCCGATGGCTGAAAAGAAAATGGTCCAAAAGACAACCATCTTTTGGACCCATTGTATTCTTCTCCGAACAACATTACCAGTACTCCGAGTAAAATAGATAACAGATATCCCGGAACTGCCCACTTTTTCCAGATATGATAGTCTATATTTGCTATACACCACATACCCATAATCCCGAGAAGCGTTGCAAATACCTGTTTTTTCAGATAATAAAACGTATCCTGGAATTTTATCTCTCCATTATATGCACTTGTGCTGTAGAGAATCACAAGACCAGTTACGATAATGATTGCCAGTACTAATATCAGAACTCTGTCACATTTTTTCTGTTCCGTTTGTTCTGACTGCCACGAATACTTCAACCCGTTCACTCCTTATAAGGAATTTACAATCTCTTTGAACTTCTCTCCGCGTACTTCGTAACTTGGGAACATATCCCAGCTTGCACATGCCGGTGAAAGCAGAACCGCTTCTCCCTCTTTTGCAATCTTCGCTGCCGTGAGCACTGCTTCTTCAAATGAATCTACAAACATATAATCAGTAAATCCGCACTTTTCAGCGTCAGCAGCAATTTTTTCTCTGGTATCCCCAAGAAGAATCAGTTTTTTTACTTTTCCGTCAAAACTTTCTATCCACTCTGTATATTCAGAGCCTTTATCATATCCGCCGCCAATCAGAACAGTCGGACGCTTCATTGCCTGGATTCCTTTGATCGCAGCATCTGGATTGGTTCCTTTTGAATCGTTATAATATGTAACTCTATTCTTCTCTGTTACATATTCAATACGATGCTCCACACCACCAAACGCTTTCACACTTTCACGGATCACTCCTACAGGAACTCCGTAAACTGCTGCCATCGCACATGCCGCCATAACATTCTCGTGATTGTGCGTTCCAAGAATCTGCAGTTCATCTACATGGCAGATCGTCTCTTTTACACCTTCATAATTGTAGATGATATTTCCCTCTTCCAGATATATTCCCTCTTCCAGTTTACGCTGACTGCTGAAATATAGAACTCTGGCTTTTACTTCATTGCCAAATTCCCTTGTCAGTTTGTCTTCATAATTCAGGATACAGTAGTCTTCTTCTGTCTGATTCTTTGCAATATTCTTCTTTGCATTCACATACGCTTCCATCGTATGATGCCGGTTCAGATGATCCGGTGTAAAATTAAGAATTGCACTGACCCTCGGACGGAATTCAACAATACTTTCCAACTGGAAACTGCTCATCTCCGCAACCGTGATCGAATTCTCTGTCATATCTTCTACTGCAGTTGTGTACGGTGTTCCAATGTTTCCAACAACAAATACATCATCCTGATAATTCTTCATAATCTCACCAAGAAGTGTAGTTGTAGTCGTCTTGCCGTTCGTTCCTGTAATAGCAAGAACATCACCTTTTCCAAACTGATAAGCAAGCTCCACCTCTCCGATAACCGTAATTCCCTGCTTACGCATCTTTTCGATCACCGGAAGGTCTGTCGGAACTCCCGGACTTAATACAGTCATATCAAGTTCTGCAAGGATTTCTTCAGGAAATTCACCGATTATGATCTTTGCGTTGCTGTCTGCACCAGACTGCTGTCTTACTTTTTCTTCCATAAGCTTCTTATTTCCATCATACAGTACGACTTCCGCTCCCTGTCTTTCCAGAATCTTTCCAGCTCCGATTCCACTGATCCCAAGACCAAATACAAGTACTTTTTTTCCTTTTACTTCCATGTTATCCTCCTACATAGCCATTAGTGCGATCAGGCATAAAATTGCTGTGATAATCGAAAATACTGCAACAACTCTTGTCTCTGACCATCCGCACAGTTCAAAATGATGATGTATCGGCGCCATCTTAAAGATTCTTTTACCGCCGGTCTTTTTAAAATATGTTACCTGGATCATAACGGATAATACTTCTACCAGATAGATAAATCCAACAATGATGATGAAAATCGGCATCTGGAGCATATATGCTGCGGATGCTACAAATCCTCCCAGCGCCAGGGAACCCGTATCCCCCATAAACACACTTGCCGGATATACATTAAACAGCAGAAATCCAAGGAGTGCTCCCACCACCGCGCAGGTAATCGGCTCAATTCCGCTTTTTGTTCCAATTGCGACAACCGTAAAGAATGTTGCAACCAAAACCGTAACACTGGATGCCAGGCCGTCCAGTCCATCTGTAAAATTCACACCATTTACGGTTCCGATCACTACAAAGAACATCAATGGAATTGCCAGCCATCCAATGTTCAGATATCTTCCCCCACTAAAAGGAATCAGCATTGTAAGTGGAACCCCTGCAAATTTCACCATATAAAATGCAAAGATTGCTGTTACCACGATCTGAAGTGCCATCTTCTGCTTTGGATATAATCCGTCCGAACGTTTCATTACAACTTTCAGATAATCATCCAAAAATCCGATCAGACCAAATCCAAGTGTCAAAAACAGGATCGGAATGATCTTCGGATAACGTCCGATATAAATAACGGAAGTGATCACAACCGCCAACAGGATCATTACGCCTCCCATCGTCGGAGTTCCTGCTTTCTTCAAATGAGACTGCACTCCATCTTCTCTCTCCGTCTGATCCATCTTAAGTCTTCTGAGTACAGGTATCACAAGAGGACCAAGAATCACACTTAACACAAATGAAATCAATACCGGAATAAACACCTTATAATCCATAATCCACCTCTTTAATTCTTTTGTTATTCAGTTAATCTCTAACTTTACCTAGTATACTGCATTTCCAATTGTTTTTCAATGCCAAGATAAGGCAATATATTTTCGAAAATATTACCGATTACCGGAGCTGCGATCGTACCTCCGTAATAGATTCCCTGCGGATCATAGATCACACACATTCCCAGGATCTCCGGATCATCTGCCGGGGCAAATCCCACAAAAGAAGATATGTACTTGTTCGCACTTCTCGGTAATGTCTGGGAGGTCGCCGTCTTGCCTCCGATTCTGTATCCTTCCACATACGCATTCTTTCCGGATCCTTCAGAAACGACACTTTCCAGAAGTATCCTCATAGTTTCAGATGTCTTTTCCGAAACAATATGCTTTTTTTCACTATAGTGAAATTCTTTCGTTACTTTCCCGTCTTCATTCAGGATCTCCGTTCCAAAGTGCGGCGTCACTCTCTTTCCCCCATTGATCAGTGCACTTACTGTCGCTGCAAGCTGGATTGGTGTAATCTGGAACGACTGTCCAAAACTGATCGTAGCCAGTTCTACCTGTCCGATATTTTCCTTTTTATGCATGATCGTCCCTGCTTCTCCCGGGATATCTACCCCCGTCAGATTCATCAGACCAAACTTATGAAAATAATCGCAAAATCTATCGACTCCGATACGAAGTCCCAGTTCTATAAATACCGGATTGCATGAATTCTGTATACCCTGCACAAAGTTCTCCGTACCATGCCCTCCCACCTTATGACACCGTATCCTGCGGTCTTCTACCATTTTATATCCGGGACATTGAAACTGATCTGTAAGACGGACTACCCCTTCTTCCAGGCCTGCAGATGCTGTAATGATCTTAAATGTGCTCCCCGGCTCATAGGTATCGTTGATACATCCGTTTCTCCACATCTGATTCAGAGCATCCTGCTTCTGCTCATCCGTCATATTTTCATCCGACTCTTCTTCCGTATTCAGCTCAAACGGCCGGTTCAGATTGAATTCTGGAACGTTTACCATCGCATATATTTCCCCGTTCTGAGGATTCATAAGAAGAATTGCCGTTTTTTCCGCCTGCTTTTCCTGCCGCACTTTTTCCGCCATCTGCATAGCATACTTCTGCATATTATAATCCAGACTGATCTTTAATGTATTCCCTGCCACTGGCTCTTTTCTGTCTTCTGCGACACCATCCAGTTCGATTCCTCTTGCATCTGTTGTTGTCAGGATCTTACCGTCAACACCTTTCAGATATTTATCATATTTTACCTCAAGTCCGATGATTCCCTGATTGTCAGCTCCGGTAAACCCCAATACTTTAGAGGCAAGCGCATCATATGGATAAAATCTTTTAAAATCTTCATCTACTTTTACTCCTGCCATCCCCAGATTTCGGATCTTATCTCCCGTTTTTTTATCCACATTTGATTTTATCCTTTCTATGGATGATATCTTTTCCACACGTTTGCGCACCTCACTGCTATTCATTTCAAGAAGTTCCGATAAGTTATCAATGACTGTTTCCGCTTCCCTGATCTGACTATGTATCACAGAAATTGTACATACCGTCCGGTTTGTTGCCAAAACTTTCCCATTCCTGTCAAGGATTTCTCCTCTCGCAGCCTTAATGTCACGTTCCCTCTCATGCAGATCTTCCGCTTTTTTCTGATAATATTCTGCATCAAATACCATAAGATAGGTCAGTCTTCCGATCAAAACAAATATCATCGCAAAGGCTCCGGCGAATACCACCAGTATTTTTCTTTTATGAAATGTTTTGTTTTTCATAATAAAAAATCCTCATAGAAGTTTTTCTTATAATTTATGAAAACTTCTATGAGGTTATGAATTCCATATACTTTTACAGTTATTCCTGTGCTGTCTGTGTTGTTGTCTCTTCTGCGGATGTTTCTATAGTATCAGACGCACCGTCTTTTTTCTCTACTCCAAGATAAGGGAATATATCTGTCATGATCTGTGATGCAAGCTGTGTTGCATAACCACTGTTTGCCTGAACAGCCGAGTTTGGCTCATCAATGACAACATACACCATAACCTGTGGATTTTCCTGTGGTGCATATCCGATGAAAGAAACAAGATATTTTCCATTTCCACGAGGCAGCTTCTCGGCTGTACCGGTCTTACCTCCGACAGCATACCCCTCTACCGCCGCACTCGCACCGGTTCCTTCCTCAACGACTCCCAGCATATAATCCTTAATGATATCACTGGTCTCTTTTGAAATTGTTTTCTTAACCAGCACCGGATCTTTATTCTCTGTAACATTTCCATTTTCATCCTGAATCTGCTTTACAACATGCGGCTCATAATAATTGCCGCCATTGAGCAGCGAACAGAAAGATGCCGCCATCTGAGTCATTGTAACATTAAAATTCTGCCCAAATGCATTTGTCGCCAGACTGGCCGGATCCATAGTCGCCGGTGTATACAACAGTCCGCTCGTCTCTCCCTCTCCCGGAAGATCGATTCCTGTATATTCTCCGAACCCAAACAATCTTTGATACCTGCAGAATTCTTCTGTTCCGATACTTGCACCGATCTGCATCAGTGCAACGTTGCACGAATTCTCCAAAGCCTGTTTCAACGTCTCCGGCCCGTGTCCTGATCTGTTACTACAGTGAATGTCATGATCTCCCACGTGCAATACACCGCCGCAGACATAATTCTCATTTCCTGTAAGATCTCCAAGTTCAAGACCTGCCGATATGGTAAATGGTTTGAATGTCGATCCCGGTTCATACGTATTGCTGACACAATAATTATTCCAAAGATCATTCAGTATATTCAGCTTTTCTTTATCCGTCATCTTTTTCAGCTGTGCTTTTGTATAATACTTTGTCAGATCTCTTGGATGATTCAGATCATAATTCGGATACGAAGCTTCTGCAAGAATCTCTCCATTCTGAGGATTCATCACGATCACTCCGGTATTCTTACTTCCTTCTCCCTCTGTCTCTTCATCCTTGTGTTCTTCGTTAAATGCAAGTATATGCTGTTCTACAATACTCTGCACCTGAAGATCAATTGTTGATACAACAGTGCTTCCATTATCCGGTTCCTTCACAGTTCTTTCAAATCCAGAACTTTCATCCAGATACCCATACTCCCTGCCATCTGTTCCATTCAGAATGGAATTATATGATGCCTCTATTCCATTACTTCCTACATTTCCATTCGTTGTAAATCCGATTACATCACTTGCCAGTGTTTTATACGGATATTGCCTTGTATAATCTTCCTCCAGCCATACGCCCTGCACATTAGGATTATGCTTCGTATCTGCTGTAATCTTCTCAAATTCCTGAGCCTTTGCATAGCTGACTCCTTTTTTCAGGACAATATACCGGCTGTTCGGATTCTTCTTCACCTGAGTACGGATTGCTTTCTTCTTCAAACTGAAGCACTCTGCCAATACTTTTACTGTCGGATTCATATACTTTTTGTTACTTGTTATCACTTTGGCATCGACTACAACATTATATACTCTCTCACTTGTCGCAAGTTTCGTACCGTTACGGTCTACGATATCTCCACGTTTAAATGGAATCGTACGGTTATTATACTGTTGTTGATCCAGCACGACTTTGGTATATTTTTCTCCTTTCGAAGCATTGATATAAGTAATCCACCCTATCAAGAAAACAAAAGCTAGTATGATTACTCCAAAGAGCATTACTAGCTTTCTCTGCATAAGGCCTGAAATTTTTTTCTTAAAGAAATTTTTCTTCTTTCTTGCCATATTTCCACCTATTTCTTATTCTTGTCTGACTGAGCAAGTACACCATTTTCCGGAATATTTTCATACTGTTTTACATAGTCTGAAGCAGGATTATCATATTCCACAATCTGATCAGCCGCAGCATATGTCATGCCAAGTTGATTGATCGCTCTTTCCCGGATCTCGTCAAGATTGACAGAATCCACTACTGCGTTATATTTTGTCGTATTTTCCTCTTTCAGATCCGCCAGTTCTTCCTGTAATGCAGTGACATGTTTGGATCTTCGAGTCAGTTCCGACTGTAAGCGTACATAATTAACGCACAATAACAGCACAACAGTTGCTGCAACTGCGAGAAAAATCACATAAGCTGCATTCATATGCAGTGCACGATTTCTGTTCTTCTGCACCTGTCTGCTTACTTTCTTTTTTGGTTTTGCAGATGATTTTCTTCTTCGCGGTTCATATTCCGGCTTGGTAACTATATTACCATACATATAAGCCTGTCTGCTTCCATACTGCATGGAACGATATCCACCGGACTGGCGTCTATCGCTTGCATAAGATCTTCTTGCTGCCATCTACGCCACTCCTTTCTGTCTGATCACATATCATTCTTCATTAAGAACGCTCAAATATTCTGAGTTTCGCACTTTTAGAACGACTGTTATACTCTAATTCTTCTTCACTTGGAAGAATCGGCTTTCTGGTAACAACACGCCCTTTAGAAACATTGCCACATACACACACAGGAAAATCCGGAGGGCAGGTGCATGGATTCTCATTTTTCTTAAATGCACTCTTTACAATCCGGTCTTCCAGCGAATGGAATGTAATAATACACAATCTTCCACCCGGGTTTAGTATTTCAATCATGTCATCCAGAGAATTTTTCAATACTTCTAATTCTCTGTTCAGTTCAATCCGAATAGCCTGAAATGTTCTCTTTGCAGGATGTCCGGATTTTTTCTGATATTTCATTGGTATTGAAGCTCTGATAATCTCTGTCAGCTGCCCCGTTGTTTCAATCGGACTTTTCCCGCGTGCCGCCACGATATGTTTTGCAATATTTTTTGCAAACTTATCCTCCCCGTAGTCTCTGATCACGCGGTACAAATCCATCTCTGAGTAATCATTGACGATGTCTCTGGCAGTCATCTTCTGACGTCTGTCCATTCTCATATCCAGAGGTGCATCTTCGCGATAGGAAAATCCCCGATCTGCCGTATCTAACTGATAAGAAGATACGCCCAGATCAAGTACGATTCCATCGACCTTGTCAATTCCCTGTTCTTGAAGCTTCGACTTCATATCACAATAATTGCTTCGGATTATTGTGACCTTCTCCCCGAAGTCTTTTAATCGGATGCCTGCAGCTTCGATTGCTGCTTCATCCTGGTCTATTCCTATAATACTCCCTTTTTCACCGAGACGCCTGCACACCTCGTATGCATGTCCGCCTCCACCAAGCGTTCCGTCTACATAGATACCATCCGGCTTGATGTTTAATCCTTCAATTGTCTCATTCAGTAATACTGATTTGTGTTCGAATCCCATATCTTCTCCCTCTAGATACTGAATCCGTTTTCTTCCATATCAGATGCAATATCTTCAATGTTAAGTTCCACTTCAGCATTCTTTTCATCCCATCTTGCCTTATCCCAGATCTCGGCACGCTTCCCCATACCGATGAATACAACTTCTTTATCCAGATGTGCAAATGTACGCAGTACAGAAGGGATTAGAGTTCTGCCTTGCTTATCAAGGTCGCCGTCCGCTGCACTTCCCTGAAAGAAATATGCAAACGCACGTGCTTTTTTGTCAGTGGTGGTTGGCAATGCATTAAGTTTTTCTTCAAAAGTGTTCCATTCTGCTTCCGGATATACGTACAGACAATTCTCCATTCCTTTTGTAATGACGAAATGCTCCCCTAAATCGTCACGAAACTTGGCCGGAATGATCAGCCGCCCTTTGGCATCAATATTATGACTGTACTCTCCTTTCAGCATAGAATTCTCCTTTTCCCGGTGGTATCTTCTGAAGTTCTTCCGGTAAAATCAGTTATTCTTCCTTTCCGGCTTCATCCATTTTCATACCACTTTGTTCCACTTTTCACCACTTTCTACCACTTGAACCCATTGTAAACTACTTTTTTACTGTTTTCAAGCCTTTTAGGGAAATTAAGAGAATTTTAAGGCAAAAAAATAGTGAACAGGATTTTTCCTGTTCACTCGCATTTTTCTTTCTTCTTCTCTATTCGGCCGACGTTCCGTTATCTGACAAAGACTGACTGAGACTTGCTATTGCAGAATAATCAACCGTTACTTCCTGCTTCGGCTGTTTTGACTCATATATATTATATATAGAAAAACCTGCCATTCCTATCAGTGCTGCTGCAACGATACATGCCACACCTCTGCGCAGATAGCTTTGTATCTTTTCTTTTTTCATCTGCTTTTTCCGGTTTTTCTTCGCTTCTTTATATTTATCTACTTTTGCCTGACTCATAGTTCTTTTGCTCCTTTTTTTCCGATGTATCTATTCTACCACACTCCATCGGATTATACAACTACAATCACGCCTCCGTCAGCTGCATACATACTACTGATCCCCGCAGTATCTACAATAATAATATCTTTGAATCCTGCTTTTTCAAGAAGCATATTTTTCACTGTCTCTGCGCGTTCTCTGCAATTGCAGTGAGAAATCGCAAGTATCTTCTCTTCCGGGTTCTTAAGATCAGCCACTATTTGTTCCACCATTCTGACCAGCCCTTTTTTCATTCCTCTTGTATTTGCAAGCTGTTGAATATTTCCATCCGGAGTAGATCCCATCACCGGCTTAATATTTAATGCCGTTGCGACCACTGCTTTTAACCCTTTCAGTCTTCCGTTCTTTTTCAGTATATCCAATGTTTCCAGTAAGAAATAGGTATGCTGCTCTTCAATATAAGCTTCTACTGTATCAATTACTTCCTTAAAGCTGAGTCCTTTTTTCTCACATTCGGCAATCTTCAACCCGATCAGCGTCTCTCCTACCGATGCCGATCTGGAATTAAATACGTAAATATCCTTCTCTCCGTATTCTTCTTCGTATAAATTCTTTCCAAGTACCGCACTGTTATAAGAACCGCTGAGTTCTGCAGACAACGTCACTGCATATATGTGCTCTGCCTCACAGTGATATTCTTCCATATAACGTTCCGGAGACGGGCATGATGACTTCGGGCATTCTTCAGATTCTCTGATCTTCTTCAAAAAATCTGCCTGATCAAATGTTTCATCATCTACGATATGATGTCCGCCAACATCGATCTGTAACGAAGCTGTCTCGAAATTCCCCGATTTCTTCATTTCTTCTGTCAATTCACCACAACTATCTATGATAATCTTGTAACTCATATATTCCTCCCAATGCAACGTATTATTACTTTATATTATTGATATCAAAACTCTTTCCGAGTCATCTATTCTCATCAGAAGTAGTTTTAAATACTACATTATTTATCATAGCATATTTGAAAAAGAAATGAAAGCTTTTTATTCAGCAATTTTAATCTTTGAAGAGACTCCCAATGCCAGTCCCATTTCCGCCATTAAGAATAGCACCGACGTACCGCCATAGCTGATAAAGGGAAGTGTGATTCCTGTTGTCGGAATACAATTGATCACAACCATAACATTTAATATTACCTGCAATGCAATATGTGCAAATATTCCGCTCACCACTAATGAACCATAAAGATCCGGTGCATTCTGCGCAATAAATAATAATCTGTACAGAAGCATTCCGAACAGGATCAGAACCATGATTGCACCAAATACTCCAAGCTCCTCACAGATAATAGAAAGAATCATATCATTCTGAACTTCTGGAATGATCATTTTCTGGGCACTGTTACCAAGACCTTTTCCAAAAAAACCTCCTGATCCAATTGCATACAATGCCTGCATGATCTGGTAGCCGCCTTCTGATGCATATTTCTCTGGATTCAGCCATACCAGAATACGTCTCAGACGGAAGTTCCCGCTGGTCTCCATTGCCATACCAAGAACCCTCGCACCGACAATTCCTATTAAAATAATTCCTACGGCAATTATGATAAATATTCTTGTCTTTGGATGTACCACAAAAATCATAATACACGTAATTCCCATAACAATAATTGCCGTACTTAAATTTTCTGTAATAATAAAGACTACTGCTGCTGAAAAAGCCCCCCATGCCAGTACTTTCACAATTCCTTCCAGCGTCTTTATCTCTCTTCCCATCGTACAGATCAATGCTGGAATAAACAATATGATCGCAATCTTGGCAATCTCTGCCGGCTGCAGCTGCTGTTCGAACGGAAGTTTAATCCATCTTTTTGCTCCATTAACTTCTTTTCCCAATGGTGTCTTTACAAGGAACATCATAAAAATAGAAATAAAATAGAAGAACTTTGATCTTTCAAAATACCAATGATAATCTATTCTACTTACGATCCACATCCCGATCAAACCCACAATGCAGAACAGGACTTGTCTTTTAAAGTAAAACAGGCTGTCTCCGTTTTGTTTCATCATTGCGCTGTAAGAGCTCGTACTATATAGCATGACCAGTCCAAAGCAGATCAGGCAGATCAATATTGCCAGCAGACTGTAATCGAAGTATGCGATGCTGTGTTCTTTCTTTTTCACTCTGGTATTCGTGCTTCTTTTTTTATTTTCTTTTACCATATTCTACTCTCCAATCGTATCTATTATACTCAGATACGTTCTTAAAAACAACTGTCTGATTCACAACTTTCTTTAATTTTCATATACTATTATTGCATAATCTTATCGAAAGGAGTACTTTAAATGCCAAATTATCGTTATAATACGCCGGATTATATGCGTCAAAACCATTCTAACGGATGTCATGTCGGTGGAAGCAACAGAACAATGCCGCCTTCTGTATCACCGTCCACACCGTCCCGTCCGTGCTGTAATATTTACGATCACGACAAATTAAGCGGTCTTTCCATTGCAATGGCCTATGTTCCATGGCAGGAGTGGCGTTCTCTCTATGAAGTTGAAAAAGGATTCCGGTGCGGAACTATTTTTGCCGAACTGAATCTTCCATTTTGTTGGAAAGGTGGTAGCCCTCGATGAATGAAAACAGACCTTGTAAAAAAGAGCTTCTGGAATGGATCAATATCGTAAGTTTTGCTGTTGATGACGTAAAATTATTTCTCGACACACATCCAAATTGTCCTGAAGCCCTGGAATTCTTTGATGAATTTAAAAAACAGCGTGTGCAGGCCTTAAAGGAATATGCAAAATATTATGGACCTCTAACACTGGATACTGCAAATACACCTATGGATTGCTGGAAATGGATCAATGAACCTTGGCCATGGCAGGAAGGAGGATGTTAATTTATGTGGAATTATGAAAAACGGTTACAATACCCTGTTAAAATTACTCAGACAAATCCGAAGATTGCTCAGATTATCTTATCACAGTTCGGTGGACCGGATTGCTGTAACGTATAAAGTAAAATTGATGTAGTTTCTTCCTATTATTAATGTACTATCCCACATACACCTTTCCGCCATACCGTACAGCAATCCAGCCGGATGGAATCCGCATCCAGATATCGTTGCCAATCATCTTGGTTGACATGCAGGTTACTCTTGTTCCTTTCTTGAGGTTGCCATTGCTGTAGGCGTTCTTTCTTGCATTGGCGGAGAGTTCTTTATATGTTTTTTCCCTGTAGTTTGTTCCGGCTCCGGTACGTACTCTAAGAGCATCTGCCTTAAGGGTGTAGGTGCTTCCGTTTTTGTATGGATTGGATGATACCGGTTTAGCTGCCGGTTTTGGTGCTGGCTTAGGAGTCGGTGTTGTAACTGGCTTTGATGCCGGCACTGCCCCAACAGATTTATCCAGAATCCCTTCTGTGATTGCTTTACAGATGGCATTCACGCCAACCTTATTGTACAGATCTGCATCATCCTTATCATCGACAAATCCTACTTCAATCAGCATTGCTGGTGATTTCGTATGCTTCAAGACGTACAGACCAGTGCTGATCTTGACACCCCGGTTCGTAAATCCGAGTGCTGCCAGTTTTGCGCATACTCTTCCAGCTGCAGCATAAGCCTTAGAGCTGGTACTGTATACGAACACTTCCACACCTTTTGTCTTTCCGTCTCCAGGATCTACCCTAGCCGCATTCTGGTGGATGGAGATATCTAAGTCTGCAGAGTGGGTATTACATTTGGCTACAATGTTCGCAAGGTTGGCTCCTACTGTTTTTCCTACATCATCTGTACAGTTGTGCACCGTGTGGCCGGATGCCTGCAGTAATGTGATTACACCAGCCGTGATTTTTCTGTCTTCTGTTACTTCGTCCAGATAGTGTCCTGCTCCTGGCACAATTCTGTTATGACCGCCATGTACGTTGTATACTCCCATTATTACGCCTCCTGTTCTGCCAACTTCTTGGCTGCTTCTATTTCTTCCGGTGTCGGCTCGATACCTTCGTCGAATTCATAACCTTCGTTCTGATCAGTTGCTACTTCCATGCTTTTTTTATCTTCCATATTGATCTCCTTCCTGTGCGACGTCGCACATATCCATATATAGAGGACTATTACTCGTCCTCAGAATCTTTTTCGTCTTTTTCATCTATATTAATCCGTTCTTCCACCTGCGATCTAATATGTTTAACCAGTGGTTGCAGGAAAGCCGGAATATTTACTCCCATGTCCTGTATATTTTCCAAAATCGAAATAATTTCATTACAGATTAGCCACATCGCCACAATACATGCGATCAGGAATGTAACCGGCATCGGCTTTCCAATCGTTGTGGCTGCATATAGCAACAGTTCGTCAATTATTGCCCCTACTACCACTAAAAGCCACATAGAAACTTTTTTAAAAATACCTCTTATGCTCTTATAGGAATTAATATCCTGCGACCTGTATTTGCTCGCCATCAAACCAGTAGCGTAGTCTATCAGGTTACATGTGACCAATAATATTACCGGCACCGCCAGAACACCCAGGAGAGCCGATATAAAGGCGAATACCGCCGTGAAAATTGCTTTGATATAATTTGCCTGTTCCATTTTCATATACCTCACTTCTTTCTTATTATATTTTTATGTATAAAAATAAGACCTGCTACGGTCTTGCTCTAATCTCTCTCATTATTACCTCCATTCCCCGGATAAACCGGACGGGAATATAAAATAAGAGCGGTGATCCCGCTCTTATACAATGTATATATAATTTTTTAAATCTATTTTATATATATCAGCCTTATGCTTTTCATCAAACTGTTTTACTAATTCATCATATTCTTCATTCACCCAATTATATATACTTGCTATGTCTTCCGATGTTTCTCCAAATATTTTTTCATCCGCATTTTTTGCTATGCAATCTAATAATGTATAATTTTCATTTGCTACTTTTAAAATCATAGGATATAATTTATCTAAAATTCCGATTAGCGGACTTGAATCTAATAATCTTTTTAAAGGAAAATATACCTCTAGTGGAATATCTTTTTGGTATTTATCAAGAATTTTTTCACCCTTTTCACAAATTTCTGATAAATCATAGCTAATTGAATCCTTCCACAAAAGTCTTTTGCCCGACATACTTACACTATTTGCCTCCGCAAAAAGTTTTACATATTCAGCTGAATTTTCAATAACATCTTTATCAAACATATCTAGTATACTCTCTATTCGTGGTAAATCACTTTCATTCATTCTCTCTCCTGCATATTTAATTACATTTCCCCACATTTCTAATGTGTCTGCTATAAATAACTGTATATCTCTATGCATACAGCATCTATGTGGTAATGAAGCTTCCAATTCTTCTTGTTCTTTTATTTTATCAGGAATAAAATTCATTATAAAATAAAATCCAGCGGTGACGATGTAACTCGTAAGAATACTTATAAATATATTCCAATCCCCGTGTGGTTTATTCAATATACTTATATTGAAATAATTAGGTGCATTTGAAAATTTAAGTAGAATTACCGCTGACGCTATTCCAAGCAAAAATATTAACCTATCACAATACGACCTGATTTTTTTGGATTTCATTTTTCTTATTCCTCCTTTCACCGTCATTATACAGCAGAAGGAGAACATTTCCAAGAATTCTTAGTTAATGTCTTCTGATATCATATCCAATATTCCGCGCAAAAAATTTTGAGTCATAAAACCACCCAAACTCCTTGTTACCACCTCTTACCACCGTTATAATAGGTCTTACGGAGGTGGTAACATGGCAAGACCAAGAAAACCAGATAACAAAAAAGCTATCAAACAATCCGTCAGTTTCACCCCAGAACAGCTGGAGCGTGTTATCAAATACTGCCAGCAGGAAGAACGTTCTATCAGTTGGTGCGTTCGAAAGGCTCTGGATCAGTGGCTGGAAGACAATGGAGTGTAATTACTCCCTTTCTTTTCGTTGTGTTTTGGTAGTAAGGAATGGTAAAATAACACCCTCAACATCTTCGATGCATACACCTTTTCTCCGTATAATTTCTCTATCAACATATCTCTCTGCCTGCATATAAGTATCAAAGGGAGGAATCCATTCGGAACACTCTCCTCTATGAAACATCTGACTACACGTTCTATCACCATAGACATTTCTTCTGCAAGTAGAGCAATCTTTTTGCATTTCTAAAATTGGATAGTCTTCTTTCTTTATTCTATCGCGTATTTCCAATTCTTCACGAAAAGAATCTAAATAATCATTTGCATATTTTTTACTCCATTTCCTGTTTAAAACAGAATATTCTCTATTCAGATTCTCTTCTCTCCCTTCATTTTCTTTTACTCCATAAAACTCAATAGCGCTCTCTATTTGTTTTATACAATTTTTTATATAGGCATCTGGCATCGATGCTATTTCATGTACTGTTCCATTTCCATCTATCCAATCAATATATCTCATGTATTGTTTCTCCTTCCACTGTCATTATACAGTAGAAGAAAAAGTTTTCCAAGATTATTCTTCCAATATCAATGCCAGCTTCTTGGCTCTTAATGTGTCTCCACCACCGGCAGAGACTTCCATGTAGCAGTCTGCATCATTCTCCACAATCGTTGTTCCGGCATAAGTAGTTAATTCTTGGTAGGCTTGTATTTCTGATGGTGTTAGGTCTCGTTCAATTGGCTTGTTCAGGTTGTAATATAATGCAACTGGATTTCCCGCATCTTTCTTTGTCTTTAGGAACAATACAAAATTATTATTTTCAAGCCTCATTTATCTAAGATTCCACAGTTCTAATAGTTCCATCAAATGCAAATTCTACCGTACCTACTTCTCTAATATCTGCCGGAGTAGAAATATCAAACATGCAATATGCTTCTGTACCGAATCCCATAGCTGGATATGGCTGATTTCCGTTCGTATAGTTAACATAGCATTTTCCTCTACAACCACCCCAAGTATTTTCTGTAAGTCCTATATCTGTCACAACTTTTAATTCATTAGAATTAAGGTCATAAAAATGATTCTGTACATTTTCTCCATAATGCGATGAATAACCAGTATCTACTCTCTCATACATAAATATACCTTTTGGTGCATGACAGTAGCAAATACTGTTAGTTGCGTGTCCGCTTGGTAAATCGCAAAGTTTTTTTCTTGATGATACATTAATTTTATCTATAGTTACTATAGATATGTTTTCATCTTAGTAATAACAAAAAACAACCTCTGGAAATTATTCCGAGAGGTTGTTTTTTAATTACATGGTTTAATTAGTTAAATATTCTTTTTTTTATTTGTTTTACTTATTGAATATATAAATTATATCACATCTTTCACACTTGTCAACTCCTACTACAGATGTAACCAATTGCTATCTGGTTTTGCAATTAATCTAGCATTGTTATATGCCATCTCCAATGTTAAACATGTATGCCCTTGATAAAAATTTCCTGTTGAGTTTTTGGTTACAACTAATGCCAAATCAGGAATTTCCGTATCTACTAGACATAATGGTAGTAATAACTGGATTTTCCCATTAAAATACTGTGGAACAGCAATTTTATAATTTGCAGTAACTTTCTTTTTCATAGTTTCGATGGCTCCATTAAATATATTTTGCAAATTCTTTTTATTTTTTATTTCATCTGGTATTCTCTCGACGTTGTTTTTATCAGCAAAAATATGTTTATATTGAACATTTATTTTGCATTTCGCATCAAAAACTAGCAATTCAGGTTCTTCAAAATAATTAGCACGTTCTGGCAATTGACTAATACCTAATGCCCCTAAATCGTATGGTGTCATAAAGTCTTTTAAATAATACGGCTGTGTACCACCCGCAATATTTTGTTCTGTGTATGCAAATATCGGCTCGTAATATTCTGTAAAAAGTCCTGTGTTAAAAATACAATATCCTGAATCCTTTATAATTTTATCTTCTTCTTCTAATTTTTTATATGTATATTTCAAATAATTTTTTAGAATACCATTGTCATTTTTTTCGGCAACATTCCAATTTTCCGGTGACATCTGTGCTAATTCCATATATCTTCTATTTATATCTCCAAAATAAATATCTTCATGTAACTCTCCCATGAATATCCTCCGTTTTTTATTTTATTATACCCTATTCTCACTAATTTTACACCAACAAAATAATTTCTAAATACTCCAATTAGTTTGTTTTTTATGTATCATAAATTTCATAGCATCTTGATAACTCATAAATATAATTTAGTTGCGTAATTTTGTAAGTTATATTTTCAAATAATCGTCCTTTAATCATTTGCGTATTCTATCATATTCTTGTGAATTACATTACCTGTATTCCTAATGAGGTACTCTGCAAATGTCAAATATCCAAGTTTTCCAAAATGGAGATTTCCATATAACTGTTTATCGTTTGTTCCACTTGCATCATATCCAACAGGTCTATAAATATTGCCATTGTATTTTGAAAACGGAACATTAACCGTCATATCTACGACAGGAAGATTGTATTTATTTGCAATCTTTTTAAGAATTGCATTGTTTTTTTGTAAACCAATCAATCGGTCTATAGTTATGTGGAAAACTGATTAAAAAAATCTTCGCAGTAGGAATCTTTTCTTTTAACCATTCAAGCATTGAACAGTATCTTCCTGTTTCTGTATCTGCATAATTTTCGTAACTATATGCAGATGTGTCAGATTCTATAGTATCAGTTAAACCGAAATTAGTCCCAAGGAAAAAGAATATACAATCATAAGGAATAGATGTATCAATCCTATCCTTGTGAGTCCACCACCATGCAGGGTAAGTTCCGCAAAATCCACAGTTCGTATACTCACTGCAATTGACTGCGTTTGCTATTCTATCTGGGATCCGGCTTCCGGTCTCTGCTCTGGTAAGCACAGCCTTCCCATTGCTATTTGTATTCCAGAGCATTCCATAAGTCAGCGAATCTCCAAAAGCAATATATTTCTTCTTCATTGGATATTTTTTAGTATTGCTCTCTGATACGTTTATATTTTTCTGTATCTGTAATTCTTCATTTTTTCGACTGCATATAAAGTTTCTTTCCATTCATTATAACACTGACCAAAGGTTCCGATTTCAAGTCCGATTTCTTTGGCATACGCAATGATTTCTCTCACCTTATTTTTCATCATTTCATAATCAGCACTTTTCCAAGAATTTGCATGTGTTACGATATTAATCCATCCACCTTTTTCAACAGCTGTACGCATCTGTTCTTTCAGGTAATCCTGATCACTTGTAGTACTTATCGAATACCTTGGTATACACCATCGGTTCCTATAGTCTTCTGATATAATAGTATTGTTTGACATTGATATAAGGCATTCCAAGCCTAATTCTTTGGCGAGATTCTGTATCTCTGTATCCTGGACTCCGTATGGTGTTACCCATAAGTCAGCATTTTGGAATCCCAACTCTCTGTACTCTCTTAAACCTCGAAGCATGTTCTCTCGGCATTTCTGAATATCTCTTGTTGCTACATTAAAATATCGTGTACTTTCATGGGTATCATTCTGCCAATAGCAGTGTAATACCATTCCAAAACCTTCCATTTCGTATGTTTTCAGCAATTCAAGAAGTTCCCCTTCGTCATCGTACCGGTAATGATACGATGAATCTTCCGGATCTGTTCCACCATCTGTCATCCTTCTTGTCATCACAGCATACGTTCCACACACTCCGGTTCCTTCAAATATGTCATGGTAATCTTTTACATATTTGCACGATGTAGTATCGTCATCAATGAATGATATCATACCTTTCTGCTTCTTACCTTTCTTTACCTGAATCTCTTCTGTGTCATATGCAAATTCGTATGTACACTCAGTATTAATTATAGATACCATGTTTCCCACTGATATGTCGTCCGAAACTGTATCCTCTTTATATGTCTTCGTGCAACACACTTCATAATCTAATGCTTCTTTACCAATATTTAGTTGCGGCTTAAATATTATATCTCCACTCCATCCTTTTGTCACAATGATACGGAATCCATACTCGTCACCTTTATTTGCACGGAACGAATATCCCAATCCTCTTTCATATCCTATCATTTTTCCATTCCTGTATATTTGATACATTACACCACTGTCAAAAGACATCCATTCAGTTGGATTGCTGCGGAATGTAAGCCACATATTTTTTGGCGCCTTAAAGGCAAAGTGACATGGCACGGATTCGCTTTTTTGTGTGGTAAATACTGCTTCTGTACCATCTGCAGTTGCCCCAGAAGAGGATACTTTTATTTCTCCAGCGGATGAATCATACTCATATGTCACGCCATTACCAGTTTTATTTTCTTCTGTGATTTCAAAAATATTACTGTTGCCAATTTTTAGCGTACCCTGTCCAACTACTTTGTTGATGTGAATCGTATCCTTAACATCTTCCATAAGTACCGCATTATCACTATTTGCTACCAGTCTTCTTCCTTCAATATTTCTAAAAATTGCAACCTTAACATTTTCATTTACGGTTTCACCTTTTTTTACCTTTAATCGCAAAATCACACTCTTTGCATTATCCGGAACTTTACTATAATAATTTCCAGATATATCAGGTCCTGATATATATTTCATATTTTCATCGTAATACCATAATACGAGATTTACGATTTTACTTGAATTTTTTATTTTAAGCCATTCACCTTCTTTTATCCAATCCGGCATATTTTCAGTGTTTATAACAAAATTAAATAATGCATCTTCTGTTGCCGTCCCACTTACATCATAAGATCCATCATCCTGTAAAGTAAAAGTGATTCCATTATGCGTCCATGTATGGACAGAGCGGTAATTCCTTAAATAGTTGTACGTTTCGTAATTACATAAATATGTTAAATCTTCCTTTAGTGAACCTACAACATCCGCCGGCGCAGCCTTCTTCGGATCGGTGAGTGTCTCATCAATCTTACCTGGATGCTCTGTAAGATATGTGTTTACATATTCCTGCATTGCTTCCTTTGTTGCAATCTTTTCAACCTCGCGCATACGATTCAACAACTGTGTAATGATATCCGGATACTTTCCAGCAATCTCCTGTAAACCTCCAGGAACACTATTAAGTACAGTTCCAATTGCTGTATATGTATTCCATCGAGTCTTTTCACCATCTGAAGCGAGTATAGAAAATGCTATAAGGCCTGCTTTTGCAAATACATTTTCAGACATTAACCACGAAAATGTAATGTAATCTCCTTGAGTTGTCACATCCCCACAAAGACATATTTTAGGATCCATTATATCAAATTTTTTCCCGCTTTTATCCAGTGCATTTATGTATTTAACATAAATCTGATGTTTCGAAAGATCTACATTCTCCTCTACAATCTTCTTGCATTTAAAATATAATTTCTTTACATCCTTGTCCTCACGAACACCAAGAAGTAGATTTGCAGGCACATTAATCATTCTTGTAATATCATTAATTTCAAGATATTGTATTTCAGCCATATATTATGCTCCTTCCCTGCTCTGGTACATTTCCAGCAATTCTGTATATTCCATTTCTGTCAATTTATTGGCAGCATAGAAAATATCCAGTTTTTTTTCAATGCCTTCTGTATTTCCTCTTTCAATCATTCTTTTCAATGTTCTATATAACATAAGATCTGCCTCCTTTTTTACACGCCTAATTCCAGCAATGTAATCCTGTATTCATGATCAACAAGCATTGCATCTGTATCATCCTGTGGCGTTTTTTCTTGTGAAAGATCATTTTCTTCAGTATCCTCAGGTGTATACCTTTTAATATTATCGATATTACTATAATTTCCCAATGTTGCCGTATACTCATCATTTGATTCTGAAGTTACAAGGCTCATTATTCTGGCTGATAGATATAATTTTCCATCATTGTCAATTACATTGACTGTATCGCCAATCTTTATTCCTTTTGGCAAATATACCAATTCAACTTCATACGTTATCGACACATCACAAATCTTCTTCAACTTAGATATTGCACGATTACAAAGTTCCGACTGACTAGTTGTGTCATAGGAATAGGTCTGCATGATATGTCCTACGTCATTTCCGCCTTCTTCTGATAAATATCGGCTCCATTTAGCCAAGGCGCTCCTGCTGAATAATCTGGTTCCGGATATATAGATATCGCCATCATCATATTTGTATCCATTTAACGTAATTGGCTGTTCTGTCCCTTCTGGTGTTCCTCCGGTAACAGATAATCCCGTGGCAAGATCAGCCACAGATTCTTTCTTGATGATATTGCGTATTTCTCTGTTAACCCTAAGTTCTATACTGTTATTATTTCCACGCTGTCTATGTAAATTGATATATTTATGCTTAATTTGTAGTTTCTCGATTTCGAAAGAATATGAAAGCTCTGCATCAAATTGTGTAGCGACACTAAGCAAACGCTCTGACGCCGTCGTTTCTCCATCCCAAGATAACTTTCTGCTTAAATCACTTATTTCGTTTAACCCAACTTCGAATCCAGAATCATAAGAGAATTTTTCTATGTAATATTTAGCAGGATATGCTTTATCAGCCGTATATTTACTTACCGTTTCATTCAATAAATCCATTCCGGCATCTTCTGCGTAAATACTAATTTTCATCTTATATATATCTGCTTCGCTTTCAATAATGGTATAAAATCCCTGATCGTCACCACTTTTTCTTAAGATGTAATTTCCAACTTTTACCCATGTTTCTGCATCTTCTCTCGTGTCGTCTGTAAAACATAGGTCAAACTCCAATATTCCAACTCCTGCTTCAACTTCTTCTGTCTTTTTATCATCTTTAATGCATAACCCTTCAGGCAGTGTAGTACTCGCTTGCCCCAGGATATTCATTCGCCTATCTGCAAAATATATAATCACAGGTACACCTCTCTATATCTCATCTTAAAATTTGGTTTTTTTGCCCACGAAGAGCTCAAACATTGAATTTTGTTTATTCCTGGAGTCAAATAAAAATCTTCCCATTCATTACTGACTGTACCTATTTCTGGTTTCGGCAATCCGTTCATTTTTACAGATCCATCAGCGCAATTTACTTCAACAGAACTACCCATCATAAACTTATTCGGAACATCCTTCCATTTTTCAACGTGAAGCTTTTGAAAAGTAAATTTATCAATTCCATTATGTGTTAAGTATTGATTCCCGGATCTAGTTCCCCATTGCTTGATTGCTATCTGTATTTTGGTACATTTCATGTCCTCGATCTCCGGTACCGTAAAGCTTGGGTATCCACCCCAGTAGAAGAATGTAAGCTTACTTCCTTCTTTCCGGATATCGCAATGTCCCCAATCCCAATACCAGGGGTTTTGTGTTTGTAAATGGCTGGTCGTGTAGTCATACGTTTTCAGCACTTTTCCCGCTTGGTGATCCGTATCTTTTTTGTTCGGGTTATAGCATACCAGTTCATAGTGTCCTGTATTCCCCGACGCATCCGTTTTATACCAGTTCACACCGCAGATTAGCTTGTTATCCTCTGTGAGAAAATTGATACACATTTCTCCGGTCTGTCCCATCAATCCTGCATAAAACAAGATATGGAAATATGCGTAGAAATTTTTACATCCACTTTTATCTCCATTGGAATCTGCCGGTAAGATAACTGTCCTGAGCCCTCCATTCGCACCGCCAACCTGCGCCCCTGCTTCTTTTAAGCATAGGAATTTGTTATTAAACCAAATTGTCGTTCCAAGTTTTCCTTTTGCTCCATAGAGCGGATGCATATAATCTGTTCCGTTTACATCATCTTCTGCATTTATAAAATCCTGCAGTGTCACAAGGGTTTCATTCGCTTTATAGTTTTCTCCATCGGCTTCTTCAATGTCCCCAAACTGTAGGACATGTTTTTGAGTATCCACAAAGGCAATGAATCCATTTTCACCCTGGTCCATATTCACTTCAAACGTAGGAAATGTCCGATATGTTCCGCCATAATCCACAGTCATCACTGTCTCATCATCTGTATTTAGTGTTACTTCATATTCTTTTACTGAATATTTAAACGGATCTGCACAATAGAATTCAATCTCTGATGTAATTGCATTCTTCCCATACGGAACATCTCCGCCCTGCTGCTTTGTTCCTATAAAATATTTATCTAATTCATCAGCAAAGATTAATTTTGCCTGTTCCACATCCAATAATGCATTTAATTTATTGTATACTTTCCTGAATGCTTCACTATCTTCTGCAATCAGCTGATAGCCCACTGTAATTGTTCGTGGTGGGTATCTCTTTCGCTGATATCTATTTCCATCAGACATCCCTGTCTCGGTATCTATGATTTCCGCAGATAACACTTCTCTGCCTGATACATATAACGTTCTGTAACCCGGTATTTCTTCTTCTAGGAATTTACCATTAAAATTAAGAGCCTCGGAAGGCAGTATCTGCTCTTCCTGTCTCTCTGTAGTATCCACAAATTTATACATATCGGCCCTCCTTATCTCATGCCTTTCTTTCGAAGATCTCTTTTCTGCTGCTGTTCAATTTCTTCTTTGGTGTATTTCGCCGTTGCCTTTGCCACCTGCCGGCCATCTACTTCGACAGGGATGTAAATGGTATAAGTTTCATTTCTGGTGTATTCATAATCATCATTCAAATCATCGATACTTGTTCGAATATTCATGCCAATATCCGGTATTGTTGCCAGCTCTGGTATTTGAACCAGCTGTGCTGCAGCTTTTCTTGCGAGTTTAACTTTTCCTAATATTGCATTAACCCATCCAATGCCAAAATAACTACCTAATTTGTCAGCCACCCTTGACGGGCTATGAATCTGCGCCTTCGCCCGGATTGCCGCCTCTGCTGCAGCTGCCAACTGCGCTGCAACAGATCTTACACGTCCGACCTGACTTGCCATACCATTTGCAAGGCCTGCCCCTATATATACACCGCAACTGTAGGAACCGGATCCGGCTGATCGCATTGCTGACACTGTGGATGCAGACATGGATCTTGCTGTGGATACCGCTCTGTTCATTCCATTGCAGACTCCGTTATTGAAGTTATTTCCAACAGCATTCCCGGAGCTTCTTGCTTTTCCTTCTGCGTTTGAAAATTGTTTTACCAACGTATTAACTGCTGACTTCGCTCTGCTTCCCAACGCATCAAGTCCGGAATTTACCACATTTACACTGGCTCGCATACTCGTGAGAGAACTTTGAGCGCTTTTGGCATTACCGGCTATGGATTTCATGCTTGAATTGACAGACTTTAATGCTACCACCATTGCAAGGGTGCCAACTGCGCCGCCTGCCATAGCAGCTCCAAATGCAACCACTACAACAGCCGATGCTCCCATTCCGGCCGCAAGACCTAATGATAATGCTGTTAAGGCTGTCAGTGCTCCTACCGTTGCTAAAGCTCCGGATGATACAGCAGGGAATGCAGCTCCCATCAATAGAAGTCCTGCCCCAGCTACCGTAAGACCGGCGCCAAGGGCCAGTGTTCCAGCTGCCAGAAGCAACACACCCGCTGCCGCAATCAGGACAGCTGCGCCAACCGCCGCAAGTCCGGCACCCACCACTACAAGCCCGGCACCAAGGACAATGCATCCCGCTCCGGCTACTGCAGCCCCAGCGCCAAATACGATCATGCCTGCTCCGAGGGTTGCGATGCAAGCCGCTCCCTGAATTCCATATTGCACAATGGTCGGAAGCACACCTGCTACTATGGCAAGCCCAACACTTGCCAGCAGTGCTCCGGTTGAAACCAGTAATATAGCTACACCAAAGGCAACGAGACCTACTGCTCCGGCTGTCAATGCTGGTCCTAGTGCTGCTGCGCCAAGGGCAAGTCCGGCAATTGCCGCAACCATACCAACCATACAGCCTATAGCAAGCGGTCCCGCATTCGCCAGATTAACAGCCGCCAGTGATAATACAGCAATCCCCGCTGCCGCAATCAGAACAGCTGCACCAAAGGCAATGAATCCGGTTGCTCCGGCCGTCATAGCCGGCGCCACATTTTTGGCAACAACCATTAAGCCTGCCACTGCAACCGTCATGCCGATCAGTACTCCTGCTGCCAGTGGTCCAGCTTGTGCGATTTGCACGGCTGAATATGCCAAAAGGGAAAATCCTGCTGCAATCAATGCTACTCCTGCTCCGATCGCTACAAATGCTTTTGCTGATTCTACGATAGTCCCTGATGATTCTTTACTTGCAGTGCCTACCGCTTTTTCACCCGCTGCTACGCCAAATAACTTACCTGCCAGTGTCGCTATTCCTTTTCCTGTCATGCTTACAATTGCGCCCGCAAAAGTTTTGACACCAGGGGCGATTGCACTGACTATTTTAAAGCCTTTAAAAGCAACATATAATTTCGGTAACAGCGTAATTGCTTTTGCCACTTCTTTATCATGAACTTTTAGAAAATCCGCAAATGTAGTCAATGCACCTGTTGCTGTTCCCATGCTTTCAGAGAAATTATCCACACTTTCCTTTTTTCCAAATGCTCCAGTAAGTTCCTGTACTTCGTCAATAATCGCACCAGCTGCCTCTCCAAAGGCTGTCCCTACCTCTTTTGCATCTGTTTTCAGCACGTTCCAGTATGGAGATATAAGTTCGATTGCTTTTGGAATTCCAACGGACAATTTGTCAAATCCCGCCTCCACCTTACCGGTCATCCCATTGATTGCATCAATCACTTTAGGCTTTGCGAAAGTATCATAAAGCTTCATCATTCCGCTTACTGCAGATGCTTCCAAGTTACCCATAGCGCCTTCAAATGTTGTTACGGATGTGGCTGCTTCTTTCGCCATGTCAGTCATACCAATGTTATTGATAGCCTGCCCGAGCATGTCTGCGGTAATTGCACCCTTTTCCATTGCTCCTTTGAAGTCGTTCCCTAATGTTGGATTCAGCTTAATCAGCTCTTTCCGTAAGCCTCCAGCAAGCTGCGGACTGGCATTAATGATCTGGTTCCAATCCTGCGCATGTAATGCCCCTGCCGCCATTGCTTGTGAGAACGCAAGTCCTACCGAGGAATATTCCTTTGCACCTCCGCCAAATACAGCAACTGCATTACCGACCGCTTCCGTCAACTTGTCTGCGTCTTTGATTCCATTCGCCGAAAGTGAGCCAAATGTACTCGTAACATCCTGCATGTAGAATACTGTTTTATCCGCATATGTTTTTAATGTACCTGTTGCTCCGGCTATTCTCTGTATTTCCGCTTCGGAATGCCCAGAAAACCTCATAGCTGCCTGTAACTTATGCATGGAATCCGATGTTTCTATTGTCTCTTTCGACAAATCACCGACTGAATTTGTCACCAGCGACATCGCCTTTCCGCCGATTGCAGCCATTGCACCGAATCCAAGACCGCCGGTGAGAGTAGTTTTCAGATTATTCGCATATCCCTGGCATGATTTCATAATGGATGAAAAGTTTTTGTCCTGCGCTGATAATATTGCTTTTACACTATATGATTCTGCCATGTTCTCACTCCTCTCTATCCAGCAGTTTGGTTATTCCAGCAAATCTGGATGGTTTCCTTCGATTCTTCATTTTTTTCAATTCTTTATCAAAATCAAAGAACTGCCGGAATCTCTTGTAAACTGGTTTGGTCTTGCCTTTACCGGCTTTCTTTTCTGCCTTTACCGCAAAATTCAAAAATGCCTGACGATGTTCATGTAAACTCTCGTCAAGCATCCGAAGCTCCAAAGCCTCCATCATAAGTTCATATTCCGCCAATGTCAGCTGATCCACCTGTTTAAATGACGTGAAGCCAAAATACCGGAAGCAATTCCTTGCTACGGTTGTATATAGGTCTTCCTCTTCTACTGCTCCTGAGCCTGCTGTTTCTTCGCCATCTGTTCTTCGTACTCTTTCAGGATCTCTTTCACTGCTTTCTTGGTAGCATTTGCTTTCGATAAAAAATCTTTTGTTTTCTCCATGAGTTCATCGATGTCTACCTCTTCCGAATCAATGTAAGAATCTAACATTGCCTTTGTTACTCTTGGATTCTCTCCCTTATTCGCCAAATCTAACAGATCTACCAGTGCATTCGGTTCCTGATCAACCACAACACTAGCGATCAGATACCTTGCTCCTATTTCTTTTGTGGTTCCAGGCATTCCCTGAACCGGAACTACGGTAAGCTTATTTGCTTCTCTTAAGAATCCCATTCCGAATTTAAACTGATATACTGTTCCGTTGATTGTAAGTTCCATCATATTGTTTTATCTCCCTTCTGTGCGATGTCGCACATCAAAAAAGAGGACGATTCTTCTCGCCCTCTTAAGCTCCTGTCTTCTGAGTGTCTGCAAATACATATGCTGCTACTTCCTGCTGTTCTGCAGTAACCGTTGCATAGCCATCTACACCTTTTCCTTCCAGTCCAAATGTCAACGATAACTCGACATTATCCTCTGCATTGGATGTCTTATCAATTTCCGTAAGATATCCCTGGAAGTATTTTGCCTTAAATTTATCAGTCGAGCTCGCCTGCGGCTCTGCTAAGTTTACTTCCCAGATCTCCATCTTTTCATCATCATCGAGTGCTGCTTCCAGCTCATCGATGAACTCATCTCCTTTTTTCAAAAGGCTTGATGCTGTGATTTCTCCTTCTGCTGCTCCCGGTGTACGTACTGTGCCATCTTTTGTCACTGTCGAATCAGCGTCCTTCGACTTTGTACGTTCATTCTCTGTTGTGAACGCAAGTGCTGTTGCATCATGATCTTTCTTGGTACTCAGGATGCGGTACAGATATACGATCTTTTTGCCTGCTACTGCTTCTGCAAATAACTGCAGTCCATATAATTTTCTGTTCTTCACTATTGTCATCTCCTAACTAAATTTATAGCCCACTTCTAAAATTCCCATAAGAAGCGGCTGTTTCGTTGTATTATCCGGCGTAATTCTTTGTGTTGGTCTCTGCATATTCCAGGCATAGTGTGCTGTATGTTCGATAGACCTGCAGATCTTTTTGATATCTGCTAAGATACCAGATACCGTTCCTCTCTGCCGTATATTATCATGCCAGACTTTCAACGTCAGATTAGTCTCGCCGATAATCTCATTTTTTGTAGCCTGATCACTCTCGGAGCAATCCGCCAGATATATAAATGGATACGGCGTGTCCTTTGGTGGTAAAACCGTGTCATACACACCAACTCCCGTATCCTCATATTTTTCTTTCAATGCCATCAAAACAGCACTGAACAATTCCTGCTGTGGATCCATCTTATCACCTCACAAGCTCCTTCATATCTGCCTTGAACTTTTCCTTCTGTTCTTCAAATGCCGGACGTATATGTGGCTTTCCTTTCATGAATCTTGTTCCATATTCCTGATAAGCTGCATATTCCGCTGTTGATTCAACCTCTGCAGTCATGCCGCCATCTGTAATTTCCAGCGTAATAGATCTTTGTAAATAATGTGTATCTACCGGTGCTTCTTTTTGAGCCTTTTTCTGCAACTGTGCACCGTTTTTTTTCACAGTTGCTTTGACTTTCGATAAATCCATGTTTTTAGTCAGTTTAGCCTCCAACTTTTCAAAACCAATCAGCTTTACTCCCATCACACCACCTCCGACACAACATATACCTGCTTCGTCCGAAGCTTCCTGCTGAAATCTACACCGTATGTTTTATTCCCTACGCGGATCCTGTCAAATGGTCGATCATAATGGTTCTGCAGGTGAATGGTAAGGCTGCCTTCCTTAATTCCGGAATAGACAAGCATCATCGTATTCGTACCGGTATCCATGACTGATGCAGACTTCATATCTTCCGATATCGTGTCTTCCCCGTAATTACCGGTAGCCGGATCATACTCTCCAGGGGTGAGTTTCTGGAAGTATATAGGTGTGTCATATCTCATAGGAATCTCACCTTACCTTTCTTTGATTCTTTCTGATCATCCAGATATGCCCGGATATCATCCATGTATCCCGCAAAATCATTTTCTGACCAGGAAAGGCTTTCCCCCTCAACACTGTGAGAGGAAAGTCCTTCTGAACCGATTCTGTTGAACCGTATGATTGACACATCCAGGATGATATAATTCATCTCTTCTGGAGGCTCTAATCCCCCGAGAAGAAAACGCAGCCTTTGTTTGGTGGCCTTTAAAATCAGCAGTAATTTATTTTCCAAGGCTCCATCTATTTCTTCCGGCAGTCCCAACAAGGCTTTCAGATCTTCAATCATACGATCCTCCTATTCTTCCGGATCTTTATTTTCGGGTTCCTTCTTTCCGGCTTCTGGTGGTTTTTCATCGACATCTGTATCGGTCACATTATCCTGATCCTCTTCTACCAGTTCGATCAGCGGAGTGTGCTGTTTGTTGTTACTGCCGGCCAGCTCCTCGATTCTTTCTTTGCTGACATCTACTCCTTCACGAGGGAAGATATCTCCCTCGTTATAGGAATGATCGTTATCATGGAGATCAATAAAATGCTTGATTACCTTATACATACTTTTTTACCTCCTATGCTCCCGGGTTGACCGTTACAGCCACATCACCGGAACGAACAGCTTTGTAGTTCTGATCACACTCAACCAGCGTGATATGGTGAGTTGCTGTCGAAGCAATCTCTGATTCACCGTCCCACTTAGACCAGTTCTTAACATCCATACCGTAAGTTACTGCTGTTGCAGCTGCAGCATCTTTGTACTTCCAGCAGTTTCTCATTGACATTAACTGCTCTTTCACTGTCAGCTTTGTGGTTCCTGCTTCTGATCCAGCCTCTGACGTTACATTTAATGTTCCTAATGTCTGTGTATCAGATTCTCCTACGGAGATGTAAGCAATCGCATCCAGATACTCACAGAACAGACGTAAGCCCATGATTGCATAGTTATCGGAAATCATACGGCTGTATGTTCCTTCTGAGTGGAATCCGATAAATCCTGTCTCTGAATCTGTTGTGAATTCAAGTCCAGCTTTGGCAAAATCTGAATCTCCCGGATCAACATAATATGCGATCATGTTGTTGAGCGGTGTTGCAATTACAACATTCTGCGGGACCTCAGAAGTAACAAATACTACATCTGCTCCGAGGAAATTTGTCAGATACTTAAACCCGAATGCCGTCTGCAGTGTAATATCTGCCGCACCGAGATACTTGTACACATCCAGAGTATTTACCCAGACAGCTACTCCGGTTGCTGTTCTTTTCATCTTCTGGAACTTAGCCACAACCTTTCCGATCGCCATTGCAACAGCCATCTGCCAAGTTGTTTCATATCCTGTAAGAGATCCGGCTTTTAACTGTGCGTAGAATTTATCAGTCACTACATTCTGCAGATCGGACTTAAACTCATCATCCGTATCCTGTACTGCCGCCTCATAACCTTTTTCCGAAATGGCTTCAAGAGATACACCTTTACGATATTTTTCAATCTTGATCGTATCAAAAGGCTTTTCTTCTACTGTGTATCTGGACATCGGGATTTCTTCGCCTTCTCCAACATCCCCTGACTGCAGTTCACCTTTTACCGTTTTGGTCTTTAATACCGAATTGTTTTCCTTCCTGATCATTCTGGTAATTCCCAAAATATCTAACAGTGCCTGCAGGTTCTTGCCAAAGGATGTAACAAAGTCAATCTCTCTGGCTTTTACCTCGATCTGCACTTCTCCTGTCAGGTTATTCGGTGCTGCAAATACCTGCAGACCTAATCTTCTAATATCATGCATGTTTCATACTTCCTTTCTTACTTACTGAAATAATGTGATGTTCTCAGCGATCAGTTTCTGTCTTTCTGACGGATTCTTCACTTCTAAGATCTGTTCTTTTGTCATCGATGGTTTATCTCCACCATTACCTGCTTTTGGAGGTTTCCCCTTTAAAGCATCTTTCACTGCATTCTGTACCGCTTCCTTGTACATGGTTGAGAAAGCTTCTACTGCTGCCTTGGTTCCATCTGCATCTTCTGCTACAAGGTTCATAACCAGCTCATCCGGAATAACAATGTTCTCATCTGCCAGCATCTTGCGAGCTTCTTTCGCCATGTCTGATCTGGCATTCTGACGTTTCATCTCTTCCAGTGCATCCTCCGCTTTCTTCGCCCGGTAGTTTGCTTTTTCCTCATTGGTCATCTGAGCGAGCTTTTCCGCTTCCGATACCTTATCGTCCGTCAGCGTCTTCCATTTGGTCTGCGCATTTGTCACAGCCGTATCGATAGCTTTCTGGACGCGTCGGTCGAACTCTGACTGATTGCCTTCCAGTGCCAAAAACTCATCAAATGACATTGTTGTGTTGTTGTTATTTCCAGGATTTCCCCCAGCTCCGGCACCGTCCCCTCCTTCGGATCCGCCGCCGTCTCCTCCCGGCTCTGTAAATAACTGCAGGTTGCTCATTGGAATTCTCCAGTGATTATTCATGTGTTTCATCTTATCTATCCTTTCCGCCCTGCCCCATTCATTTAAGCCCAGGTCGTTGCATCTTGAATGTGTAGTTTAACGACATCCCGGTCACATTAAGTTACATGATCCGGACATACTCCGGAAACTCCTCGGCAATCATACAGATGCCAATGAAAAAGGAATCCACCAGAGTTTTCGACTTCTCTGATAGATTCCCATACTTTATATCCACCCTTCCGGGAGATATCTCATATTCAATTTTATCGTCTGTCAGGTCCTTTATGGACTTGATCAGTGTCTGTGCAAGTGCTGTTACACCGGCACAGACGATATCTGATCCGGAAACAGCATATTTTGCATGCCCTTTTACTGTAATCCCGTCTCTTCGGACGCTTGCTTCAATCAGTTTCATCGCTCCTTCTTCATCCGGTCATTCCCTGCCGGTGGGAGATAGTGGATCACCGCCTTTCTACTGATAGCCTTTTTCCATTAAAATGTATCGTGTCTCCGATTTCTGCCATCTCATGACCTATTCTCACTCCTTTCAGTTTTTCTGCGCCATCTACGATATGGTAGATGAACTTAACTATATTGTTGTCAACACGGACCGAAAGCCATTTAGGAGCCATTCTGCCTGCGTCTGGTGCTACTATATATGCTCGCTTATATTTCATACTAATTTTCGAAAAGCCTCAGTATTAATGAATAGTTCTCTGTTTCTCATACAGACAGCTCTATCTGTTCCTCGTAGTTTTGGGATGTATGTTGTTGCAATATTTATTTCAGCTGTCTCGTGTGGTTTTAAAGAAATTGTGATAGTTACGCCCGTCTCGTATTCGTAATCCCCCGCAATTTCTTCTGCGTTATCAATCAGCGACTGACCACAGCTTTTTACAGCTTCTATCCATACCTCTTGTGTTTTCGGGTCTGTCTTCATAACATTTACTCCTTTGCCATTATCGTTTTTTCTTGCACTGGTGCAATTTTCAAAATTCGCACAAAAATACCACTAATCATTATGATCAGTGGTATTTAACCCCAAGCTACAATATCTTCTTTCGGGAAAGTGTTCTTTTCGCAATATTCTTCCAGACGTCTCAACGCATGTGCTGCATAGCTCGTATCATATCCGTCCGCTTTTTCTTCAATATCTCTTTCCCTTGTTGTTTTTCTAAAAATAACAATACCGTATTCTTTTGAATCTTCCGGATAATATCTGTATTTTACATCCGCTTCTGTAATTTCAATCAATTCAAGTCGCAGCATCTGTCTACTTCCCTTCTACAAATTATTTTTATTTTTGAACTCTTTTAAAGCTTTTTGATAATTATATTTTTTCTCTGCCAAACGGTGTGCTTCCTGATAACTCATATGTTTTTTATTCATCAACTCGTATTCCAACCGTTCATGCTTCAGCATTATCAAATCATGCTCTTGGATGTTCTTTCCTTCACGCAATCTTCTGAACGATTCCGCCATATCATAATCTGGATCAAATCTTCGCTTTCCACCGTATAGTTCATGTTCTTTTATAAATACGTGATCATATACCTTGTTAATGCTCTTTTCCGACATTCCCGTATTATTCGCAATGGTCTTGACCATATTGTTCTTCTTGCTACGTCTCACAGATTCATAATATTTAATAGCGTGTGCATCTCTTTTAACATATAATGGATCATTCTTATCTGTAAGAGCTCCTTTCACAGCTCCTGAATTTATTATATCATTTCCTTTACCTTTTGCAATAGAGCTCTGATATCTTCCGGTGGAACTGCTACGTTTTAACGTCTTTTCCAACTCTTCTTTAAATATTTTTGCAAATTTTCTTGGGTTCTTACATGTATAAGCCTCTGCAAATGCTTCTGCAAATGCTTCACGTGCATCTTTACTTCCATATGATCCCAAAACGTCTACCAGATTACTTGTTTTTGCTTTAAATATGTCTCCATCAAAATACCTAAGTAAACTACTTTGGACAATATCATAATCCTCCACTGAAAAGTTTTTATTCAAGCTATCTGCTATATAGTGGCCATACTCATGTGCAAAGAAATGTATTTTATAGTCATCCGATTTTGAATATGTTATCAGTTTCGATGTTGGTTTGGATTCAATAGATTTCTTCATAAGTTTGATTGATCTTGATTTACTATAATACGCACCTGCTGCCGTTTTTCCATTTTCTTTTAAATCATCAACGACAGATATCGAATTTAGTTGCAATTTATTTTTATTAAAATAGCTTGCGTGCTTGGCTTCAAAATCCGAAACAAAGTCCGCATATTTGTTTATGATTTCCTCTGGTAGCTCAGTCGATGAATTGTTTCTAAACTTTATGCCACATGATTCGAATTTCGCAATCGGATCTTCTTTGGCATTGGATTTATAATTCTTTTTTTCTTTATCATTAAGTTTCTTCCTTATTTTCTCAATTTTTTCAGCAATTTCTTTTGCTTTCTTTATTTCATTAGCATCAGAACCATCAAAACCTTCTTCTACACTACCAAAATCATTTACAAACTCATCATAAGAATATCCTTCTGTCAGTTTTTCGAAATCTTTTTCATATTTGCTTAATTTATCAACCAATTTTTCAGATTCCATAGAAGACTGCCAATCTTCGAAATTCAATCCGTGTTCCTGATAGCTGTTTATCCATTCCTCATAAGCCTCATTATCCATATATGCGGCTGTGCTGCAATGACAGTTCGGATGCATTGGTGGGGCATTCTCTCCCGGCATCATATCATCTACCTTGAAATGCTTGTCGTCCAGCCCTTTGCAAATCGGACATACATCGCCTTTTGTGCATGCAACATACACATACTCATCAAAGCCGTTACGGATAAAAGACTGCTTCTGAGCCTCTGTCTGCACTCTTGCAAGCTCTGTTACCATGAGTCGTTCAGCATTATAGGCTGATACTCCAAAACGCTTCGTTAGATGTCTAGCGAGTTTACGCGGATTCTCTCCTTTAATCAGTCCGGATGCAAGCAGTCCTTCCAACTCTGCTTTGAGCATACCATGATACATCCAAATGCGGTCTGAATATGTGGCATTTTTGAACGATGCATTCACAATTGCATGAGCGTACTTTTCGTTTTTCATAATACTCTTCCCAAGGATCCCCGCCTGCCTCCGGAATTCATCCAGTGTTCTCTTTGTCAGTTTCTTATCGAAATACTTTTGAAGCTCATCAAAGCCTGATACCATCTCCAGGCCAATGTTCGCCTTCAGGAGCTCTAGCCGATTCACTTTCATAGTCAGGTTGTAGATCCGCATCTCTTCATTCGCTTCATCCGAGAAATCTTTCTTTGCCACGTACTTCTTTGCCTTTCTAGCATAGGCATCGATGTCAAGCTTATCTGCGCGCTTTTTGGCTTCTGCCATCGTAATGCCTTCTTTTTTTGCATATCTGGCATAGAACCCATTTATTTCCTTTGTGATTTCATCAATCATGGATTGATAGATTTCCTGAATCTGGCGGTTATACTCTTCTTCGTCTATGATATTATGTTTCTTTGCTTCCGTTTCCCGGTTCTTCCAGTACTCCTGGCTTGCCATCACCTGCACCTCCGAACATTTGTGTCATAACAGGATCTGTCTTGGCTTTTTCCTGTTCGCTCTCGATTTTTTCCATCTCACTCTGCACATTATCCACGACAGACAGTACACCAAGCTGTGTCTCTTGTGATACGATTCCATCCAAGTTGCTGGCGATCTGACTCTCTTCCAGTACATTCGATGGAATATTCGGGGTGAAATGGTAATGCAGTTTCACCCAGTCATCTTCTTTCATTCCAGATACTGGATTGGAAAAGATCAACTTGTACCGCCGGTTCATTCCGGATGTAAACTTTCGTTCTTTTGTCTTGGCCAGATTGCTCATTCCCTGTAGCTTATACTTCATGGCAATGCCAGAGCTTGTACCGAAGTTCTCGTCTGAGATATTCGCAACCATACCGATCTGGAATATTAATTTCTCTAGACGATCAATCAAATGTTCCTGTGTGGTATCTCCATCTGGCTTATTTAAAAAGTCTACAATAAGCTGATTCGCATCTCCGTCAAAGTTAATAATACGATTATCATGGATGTGCTCCACCTCGTCATTGCCAAGCATAGTTCCAAGTATCTTCATGTAGGCATCCGCAAAATAATCTACATCATTTGATTTCTCACTGATTGCTTTGTTATAAGCATCAATCATTGACATTACCGGTTCAAAGATGCATGTGCGCTCTTTGTTCTCCGCATACTCTGTAGCCGGCACCCCGTCAAATCCATGTATCTTTTCTTCTTTCTCCCAGATAAGCTTTCCCTTCTGGGTAAACCAACGTATCTTCTCCGCATCTGATACGCTTCCATGCAGTACATCATTCGAATCTATGTACAGTCGAACGAAATACTGTTCCCTGCACAACACCGAATCATCGTAGATCATAAAAGCATCGAACGGTGTCAGATATGTAATCCCGATGTTTCCCAGTTCATCTACGTAATACATCTCGTATCCCTTGCCATAAATGCAACAGATCTTCGACAGCTCCGCATTGTTATCGTCCTGATCATTGTATTGATCCAGGAGCTCCACATATTTTTTGATGTTGTCTGCAGCATCACCATCCACAGATATCTTAATTGGATTCCCGATAAAATATCCGTTAAATGTATCCACCATATATTTTGCAAAGTTCACAGCAATACGATTGTCTGGTTTATAATCCGGCTTCGGCTTCTGGTGAAAAATCTGGTAGTCTGTTTCATACGCATCTTTCAGATGTTTGAACCGAAAGGCGCACTCTGCATTATGTTTTGCTATGAATTCATTCAGTTTGTTATCCGTCAGCTCTTCCTCTGACGGTAATCGAAATAACACTTTATAGTCCTCCTTTCAGGTTTCTATTTAAACGAGGTTTATCCCCAAAGATTGTATAGACGAAGTATCTTACTGCGTCCATTGCATGGTCATATTGTTTTATCGGCTTATCTTCCCCTCGTTCAGCGGCTTTTGCATCCCAAATGTAAGATGCAAACTCTTTGATCGTGTTTTGACAAACATTGGAAAAGATAATTTTAATCAAATTCAGCTTTGTGGACACCAGTCTGATACCATCTTCTACATCGTTCTTTGCTTTTATTACTCTAAATCCTCTTTTTCTCAGCTCGGCAATAAATGAAGCTGCTGCCGGATCGACGATAACAGCTTTGATCTCCGTTCCATCTAGCCAGCTTTCCAAATCGTTTGCATATTCTGCATCTGTCTTTTGCCTTCCTTTGTCTCGTCCAGAGTAATAGTATTCTCTAGTACAGTACCAGACGCCATCTGTTCCTTTGTTCCACAGCAGGAAAACTGTGGCATTCTGTGTTCCATAATCGCTACTAACGTATCTATTGCTATTTATCAGCTTTGTTTGGAATTCATTCGGATCTTCCACATGTTTTTCGTTGTCGAACATGTCATAGATAACACCTTCTGCCATCGCCCACAAGCCGAGAATGTAACGTTTGTAGAATACCCCTCTGTATGTATTCCGGTATCTTTCTTTGATCTCATCGCTGAGGCTCAGGTTATCATCCATAACAAAATGTACGTATAGGATATTCTTGACCGATTCATCTTTCGCCCTTAACTCTGCTGCCCTTTCTTTTCCAATGTATCCAACAGCTCGGTCTATCCAATTGACTTTAAACCAATGGTAAGGTCCGGAAGGGTTGCAGTTAAACCAGAACTTCGATCCATCTACCGAACATCGGCCGGTAGCCTGATTCACGAAACTTTCCGGCATAAGCGCCACTTCATCAAAGAAGACTCCTGCCAGTGTGATTCCCTGTATCAGGTCCTGGGAGCTTTCGTCCCTTCCACCGAATATGTAGAAGTTATTAGTCGTTTTTCCTCTTGTGATCACTATCAGGTTGTCGGCTCTGTGGTCTACCACACCGTAGCCTCTTGCCTTTAGCATGAGTTTTAGCCAAAACAGTACGTTCCTTCGAAATGATCCGATGGTTTTCCCGCACATGGCGAAATTCTGTCCGTTGAACGTTTCCATCGCCCACATCACGTAGGATAGCGACATGCACACTGTCTTTCCCGATCGGATAGCTCCATCTGCTATAATCCCATCGTAATCTTTTACGGGCGACGTCGCACACCACCATGTCAGTACCTGTTTCTGCTTTTTTGAGAACGGTTTGAACTTGAATATCTGATTATATACTGTCTGCAGACGGCTTTTCTTCATAGCCTGGAGCTTTTTCTTCAGATTTGTGATCTTTTCATACATCCTGATCACCCCAAACTTCTGAAGCTGTAGCGTTCATGGCATCCATGAATCCGTCGTCCGCTGTTTCATGCGATCCTCCATCCTGTTTCATGATCTGGAGTTCTAACTGCATCGTAGCAAGTTCTAACTTGGCATCATCGTAGCCAAACTTATGGATAGCTTCGATTGCCTTCTGTTTCTTGGCCTGTACCCTCGTGAGTGCATCTTCTATCTGCTGGATCTGGCCAAGTATTCCGGCATATTCTTTTAGTTCTGTACAGTCTCCTTTTTCCAGTCCATCGGTGTATTTTACTACCGTCATTCCCGGTGGCGGCTTCTCATCCTCGTTTTGCTGTGTTTCAGCATTTTTCAATGCTTCTATTCGGTGCAACATGCGGTATTCACGAACCGTAAGTAGCTGTATTTCCTGTAGGAGCAGCTGCTCTTTGTCGAGTCCAATCGTCTCAGCCAGCCGCAGTTCTTCCGGATTCAGGGCATCAAAAAAGAGAGTTTCGAACTCTCCTGTCTTAACTGCATTCTTGTTTCCCGGCGGCCCTGTCCCGCCATGCCCTTTGGCATTTTTGTTCCCTGGCTGACCGCCTCTTTTTTTCGCAACGTTGCGTTTTTTCTTTTGCAACGTTGCATTATCCCAGCACTGTCTGTTCTTCCAGCTCCGGACTGTCCCAACCGGAACATCCAGTTCCTTAGCAATCTCAATTAATTTCAGCCCTTTGTCATATAATTCTTTCGCTTCAATAGCCCTCTGATCGGGTGCTCTTGCCACGCCTCACCACCCCTCATTCATTTCGTTTTTGATTTTTATCTTTCAACAATCTCGTTTTATCTTTTATTTTCACGTAAAAAGGTGGCAACATCATCTGCTGCCACCTTCAGGGTGAGTATGTCCTTTTCAATTTTCGGACAATATCATAATAACACACTTTTATGTGCCGTGAGTGGTGATGTTTTGTGTGTTTTATATTTTTTTTGACATCAACCAGTAAAATTTCCTCCTTGCTCTATAATATTTCTGATTCCCGCACGGGAGCCCTTTGGCATCCCGAAGGTATATGTAAGTCGCATAATCTGTGGTAACCCCTTCTAATAACCATTGATAGATGTCTACATCCGCCTCTATTGCTGTCTGCTCGATTCGTTCACATTTTTCCTGTAGCTCCGCACGTTTGATAGCCAGGCGTTCTGTAGCTGACGCCTGGCTTGGACTCCCCTTTCCTTCTTGGCCATATTGTATTGCTTTCACAGTATCTGTCATATTTTCAAGTTCTTCCCGCCATTCCGGATATTGTAAGCAATGATGTATGATCTCCAGATACCTGTGTTTGCTGATTCCATATTTATCTTTATTGATCGGTCTTCTCTTCAACTCTATACTTCCTCCCCGTCCGCCTGTCCTTGATTGTTATGATATCAAATCCGAACAAACTTGCTATGTCTTGCAGATCGGTCAGTGCCCTGCGCATATGGTAGGGCATCTGGTTGTGTCTGCGCAACGCCCTTTCTGCTGTCGGATCCTGATAGCCTTCATGATTCATGGTTCTCCTTTCTGTACGATATCGCACACATGTTTTTTACCACAGCGCTTTCTTACGTTTCCTCCCCTTTACAAATACTGTGCATTCTTCCGGCTTACAGCCTCTGCTGTGTCCTGCAACTGCAATGTAATTGCAACGTCCCAGTCCGGTTCTTCCTGATCTGTAGACACATTTCTTGCACAGGTGTCTATCTTCGTTTGGTGCCATCTTTGTGCCCCTAACTTTTTTTGTCACAGCCTCTCCTTTCTCCTCCGACTGCTGCCATCCGGCTTTTGCCGGAGGGAATTCTATATCGTCCGGTTGCGTGTGATACAATACCCGGTTGGTGCTATTCTTTGTATTTTTCTTCTATCTTCCGGAGCTGCTCTACGTGCCACAGTATTCTCTTCTTATCCCACCATTTTTCTATATCCTTTGCTGTGTGTAAAACACACGGAAAAATCACAGGATGCAGGAATGCTGTTAGCCATATCCAGATGATCATGTTTCGTGTCATCTGCCTGCTCCTTTCATGAATTGATTGAGCACCCGTTTCTTCCAGCCTGTTTCTGGTGGTGCTGGTCCACGGTTATGTTCGGCCAGGGTTCTTATCAGATCTTCAAATTCTGCCGCCGCCTGTTCCGAAAGCTCTTCCTTCAGGTTGACGTTGCTCATCCAGCTGAATCCGTATTTTTTAAGAATGTCTTTCCTCGTCATTTCCTAACCACTTCCTCCTTCTCCAGTCTTTGTATCTGCGGATTTGATATTCTAACCATGATATTTCCTTAAATGATTCTTCGGATTCTTTAAAATATCTGTTTATTTTCACTTTCTTCCCATCCGGTTTTTCTATGTAAATTATTGCTTTTGTATCATAATCTCCATTTTTAGGATCTGTGAGTAACTCATCACAAACTATTTTGTCCGGTTTATCCGCCGGTGCGTATGGCATCGTGATCGGATACATCGCATCATATATACTTCCGATAAACCCATTGTGGTATCCACAATTAGGATGATTGCGATTAACACAGTAACACCTATTAATGTCTGAATACTTTATTTCTCCATTCGGAGTTACTGTTTTAAACAAGCTACTCATTCTCGAACACTGATATTGTTTTCCTTTCTCATCTGTCCATGATCTTTTCCACATTTCCTCTGTATCTTCTATCGGAGTCAGTGGCTTTCCATCGATCAGTCTATTCAAAATCTGTTTTGTGAATCCGATACTCATACCGCTGTGACCATCTTCGCATAAGCTCTCAAATGCCTTTAATGCACTTTCGTAACAAGCGCATCCATAATCAAATTCGTCTTCTTTTCTATCTGGATTTTCTCTTTTGCATGCGATTTCAACTTCATTTTTTGCCCATTCCTGTAAACTCATTCTTCATCTCTCCGTTTCTTTTGTAAGTACTTCATGCCAATCTTTTGGATGTTTCTGCATCATGATTTCTTTCTCCTATCCTCCGTTTCCCATTTACACATGTTCCACCACTCACAGAATAAGCAGCATCCCAGGCATTGGTTTGTGCTTACCATTATGAACCAGTGTTTTAATTTTTCTTTTATCTCCATGTCATTCACCTCTTCTTATGCATCTCAGCAGATCTTCTACTCCCTGTGTGTAACCTTCTTTATACTTCTGAGCTTTTTCAAGCTCTCTGCTGCATTTGACACTTGCTTCGTGTTGCAGTCTATTGGCCGCTTCTTCTATCTGGTCATATTCCTGGCTGTTCAATGTTTCCGCCGCCTTTCACCAATTCTATTGCTTCTGTATATGCTTGTATGTAATCTTCTGCTGTATTATTGGCAATTTCATCAAGCTTATCCGCCGGTTTTTCTGCCATTAATCTTCCGGCATATTCTATCTTGTCTTCCAATTTCTTTACAATTGCTTCCGGATTGTATGCTGTAGTGTAGCTTTTCAGTATTTTGATTTCTATTCTGCAATTTTCTATGTTTCTCTTAATTCTTCGTACCTTTTCGTCTATGTCATATAGACTGCTGCCAGGCATTCCTCCTGATCTCCAGCGGTCAATGGCTTTGTATGAGCGTTTTATTTCTTCTTCAATTTTCTTTATCTCTGCATCAGCATCAATTAACCTCATTTCCGTCTCCTTCTACTTTAATTTTTACAATCGCCGGATTTACAACTCCGTCGCCATCCTCATCCTCCAAATAATTCTTTATACCTAATGCTCGGAATTCTTCTCTCGTATGGGTTTCTTCGTACTTTCTCTGAAATATCCGGCATAATAATTCACGCGTCTCTCTGCAATTATGTGCGGCTCTTGGTCCGTCTTTGTGGTGATCTCTACACAGATAGACTTTAAAGCCGTTCTCCTCACTGACTTTTCTCAGTCCGCCACCATAAAACACATGATGTTCTTCCGTGTACTGCTGCCGGCGGATGCCTTCCAGTCGGCACAGGAAGCATTCACCTTTTACTGTGTCCACGATCGGAGCTGGGTGGTGTTTTCTTTTTTTCTTCCTGGTTGGCTTCGGAAACATTAATTCACACATTCGATCTCAGCTCCATTCCGATCAACCTCGGTTTCGAAGAATTCTTTCCAGAATGATTCCTTCGTCAAGACTCCAAAACTTACTCCCGGCATATTACGGATTGCCTTTTCCATGGCTTTTCCCATGTATTCTGCTGCCGTATCGGCATCGATCGATGAAAGATATAATCTTCTTGTAGCATATGCCGGCTTTACTTCTTCTGATTGGTCCTGTTGTTCCGGAGCATTCATATCCGGCGGACAGTATTCAGGGAAATCTTTGACTAATTCTGTCTGCCCCGGAATCTGAGTTTCATCAGTATCTCCATGGCAAATCTCCGTTTTTACTTCCGCAGTTTCTTCTTCTGCAGATACTGCAGCGGAGTTAGGTGCTTCAGTTGTTTCTTTTGCCTCTTTTTGCGTCTGCGTAGTTCCTTTTCCCGAGCTCTCCTCTGCTGTCGGTTCATTTTCAGTGTGTTCGGCTTCTCTGCTTTTTTCTCCATCACAAACGTTGCTCTCTGTGTCTGATAGTTCTGTTTCTTCTTTTGTTGTCTCAGATGCTCCTTCAACTCTGGTTTCTCCTGGCACCGATCTATCAGTTCCGGCTTCATCTTTCGGAGCACTTTCTCGATTTCCTGTATCGTTTGCATCATTTTTCCCTTCTGGATAATGTTTTTCTTTGTAATACGACTCTCCGTATACATTTTTGTACGCTTCATTGATTGGTGTATCTATCCCGGCCGGATAGAACATCGTTTCAAAAGCTCGGCCAAAATCTATATAGGTGTATTCCTGCTGTTCTCCTTGGTTCCGGTATGGCATTACCTTGATCTTGTCTACCGTCAACATGACATTGGCGCGCTCCAGCCGGATCATTTTGAACTTTGTCGGGTTGATGATCAGCAGGATACTGACTGTTATGTCCTTTTCTGGTTCATCTTTTCTGAGCCAATCCGTCATTTTCTGAAATGCGTCTCTGTCTTCTTTTGAAAAATAGTGCTTTGCAAATTCTTGCAGCCAGTTTGTTTCGGCCGGATCCGGCTGTGCGATGTCGCACAGCTCCATCTGATCCGAATAGTTGTGTTCGGTTTCCCGGATGATTCCTTTTGCCTCCCGGATATCTCTTACTGTAGCATCCACCGGGATTGCTTCCTGTACATCTTCCGGAAGTCCCAGCATTTCTGTGAGTTTACTGCTGCCGTATCCGGACCATTTCATATCGATCTCCGGAGAATACCCATCCTTGCTGTATTTTTGATTAATCTCCATGAATCTACTGGCTGTTGATCTGCCGATTCCGAATGTATCTTTGGCGTATTCGTAGATTGTTTTGTACCCTTTCTGCTTGTAGAGCATGGTCTCATCCGTTTTTCTCAGGTAATAGCCGACGCTTACGAACCCTTCTGCTATATCATTTAACTGGTTTTTGATGATGTCTGTCATGTCATCAATATTGTCTATCACTGTCTTTACTTCATAATCCATTTAGCTCGCCTTCCTTTCTACTTTTCTTAAGTTTTTCTTGAATATCTTCATGAATTCTTCTACATCCTCCGATGGAGCTGCGTTATATTTTCCACGGACCTGTATTACTTCATCGTCTCGGACTTCTACGGTATAATAGCTTTTATCCGGTTCTTCTTTTTTTCGGATGAACAGAATACAAGTTTCTCCAGCTACCATTCGATCCATATAGGTTGCTACACAGTGGTGTTGTGCATTTCCTTCTTTTCTGATCTCGTGTGCACATTCAGGAAGTCTTATCAACAATTCCTCTGTCTCCATCTCATATCTTGTCCAGCCTTTGCGTTTTATAGTTCTTTTTAGCTTCCGGTCTTTTTTATCATCTGATTCCTTTTCAAGCTCTACTTTCCTTTCGTTTTGTTCTTCTGTCAGCTGGTCATGTCGCTCTTTTAGGTTCTTTGGGTCTAGGATCCAATCATCGTCCAGATTGTATCCTAGACCTGCTGCCAGTTGCAGGTAATCATGGTAGTCGTTTACTTCTTGGTTTCTCATAGCGCACGGACCTTCGCTTTTTAATCCTTCTATGTACTTCAGCATCTTATGTGGTGTTGAGTGCCTCATATAAATAGCAAAGTTCCTTGCGTACTGTGCCATTCTCTGTATTTGTTCCCAGGTTGCCCTTATACCCACATCCTGGCATTGTTCCGTTACCTCATATTCTCTCCATGTCGGGTCTTTATCCCGGATCAGGTTGTAATATTCCCCGGTTAATCCCAAAACTTTCTTTACGCGCTTTTGATATAGGTCAATTGGTGTTCTGCTTCCGTAACTTATACATGAGTTTGTCAGGTTATAGAATTCGGCTTTGATTAATTTCTCAATACCTGCGTATTCTTTTGCTTTATCAATAAAATCTTGCTGGTAGAATTCTATTCCTGTACGAGCAAACTCTGGCATTCCCGAGTATTCAAGTTTACTTCCTTTCAAAATCTTTCTTAAATTTCTCGGGTATAATCGGCATCGTTCCTCTTCTTTTCTGCCTCCATATGCACTTAAATACTCATATCCATTGCACCATCTGATTTTATTTGTCATCTTATATCGGTGGTAAGAATAAATCGCCTGCCGGTTCCATTGTTCATTGTAGGTGATGCGGATTTTTTCGGACATTCCGCCATAACTTCTTGTCCCCTGTTCTATCAACTGGTTCAAAACAAAGAACCTCAGCACGTATCCTCCCGAGATTTTCTGTATCAATGCTGCATACTCCCAGTCGTGTATCCGGCCTTTTTTCTTGTAAGTTCTATACTGTACTTTCCGCTTGCATCCCGGACATATTCCTTCTTTTCCGTATTTAGGTTGTTCTTTCAGTTCATAATTCTTTCCGCAACAAGTGCATAGACCGGTGCGCTTTCCGTATTCGTAATACATATATTGCGGTACCGCATCCGTGAAAGCCCATTTTTCAAAATCTTTCGGTATGTCCGGAATCAGTGACATCGCTGCATCTATAACTTCTGTCTCTCCCCGGTGTTTTTTGTACTGCTGCCACTCCAGTACAGCGGAATGGATATCCTGTTTTTCACTTCCTGTAAAATCTACAATTAGCTTTCTGTCGTGTTCCTTGTACCAGTGCGTACCATATGCAGCCTTTTCTTCCTCTGATTTTTCACGAAAGTCCCATAAATGTTCTATAGTTGCAGTTCTCCACTTTTCTTCTTCTGTTTCCCAGGTATCATATTTTCCATCGTGCAAAAATACACGGTATGTCGGCTCATTCTCTCCGGCTACGATCCTGCCCCATGTGAATATCGCAATCTCCAGTACACCGCCTGTCTTTTTTGCCCGGTAGTACTTTTGGTATTTTGGTCCTATAATATTTGGATTTCTCCAATAACTGTATGTCCTTGTTTCTTCTGCCGCTTTGCGCATTTCTTCCGTGACCTTCATCATTGGAAGCTTCAGGAGCTCTTTCTTTTGCATTTTTACGCCTCCTTGAAATAGTCTTTCGCCCAGTTAAATACAGTCATGTCTGCTGCATAATGTTTCCCGGTATCTTTCTGGATTTTCTTACAGTTGTCTTCAATTTTCTTCATGCATTCCTGTACAGATTTTGTGCGATGTCGCACACGCATTGCAAAATCTTCATTCGTGCATTCCGCTTTCAGGAAGTCAATGATCGGCTCGACCGGAATCTGGTTGTTTTTGTACTCTGCTGCCTCTATATCCAGTTTTCCCATAGCTGCAGTCATTGGATCTGTAAACTCTTCTCCGGTTTCTATGTACGTATCAGCAAAAAACTCCGGAATCCCATTTTCCTTTGCTAATAATCTGATACGATCGTTATCGCCTTCTTCTCTCAATCCTTTTGCACACGCATTTAATTCTTCCGTGTCCATCTGGCCAAATACTTTATACATCTATGTTTCCTCCATCATTTTTCTAATTTCATCACTGTATGTATGCCGCCCTCTCTCTGTTTTGATCAGATGCCCTTGCATCTTTTTCCAGAGTATCTGCCAGCTCTCTGCTACAGGTTTCTCTTTTGCGGTCTTGAATCCATTCCCGGCCCATCCCGGTAAGAAAATATCGATAATGTTCACTACATAGGTATCTTCGCAGTGAATGTGGACCTCGCAGGACTGGTTTAAGCGGCTCAGAGCTTCTGTGATTGCTTTTACTTCTGTCTCATGCCGTGTGCCTTTTAGATGTCCGGTATCTTGGATTTTTCCAATTCCCCCGGACTTCTTGGCGCACGTACATACAAATCCGTATTTTCCCATGGTTTTACTATTGGAACTGGATTTTACAGCTGTGTAAATATCTACTCTAAACATGTTCTTTCATTGCCTCTTTGATATTCTGCAGTGTTTGGTTCGACTCTTTCATCTCCAGTGTTGCTCTCTTCACGGATCCAATCAGCAGTTCCGGAATAGTGGCTGGTAGAAGTTCTTCTCCATAGAGTTCTTCCATTAACTGGTTGTACTGTTCGTATTCTTTTTTTAACTCACTGCAGGCTCTCCGTAGTACAATCTGTTCTGCTCCTTTTTTGGTATTCAATATTTTATCGATCTGGTCTTGCCTTTTTGCTATCTCGCCATCGATCGCACACCAGATCAGTGCTGCTCTGTCCGGTATAATCTTATGTACGCCCGGATAGTATTCTCTCAAAGTTTCGTTTAACTCTTCTGATACTTTCACAAGTTCAGTCAGCTTGTTTTCGCTTGCTCCATCTAATATCAACATCTTTTAAATCCTCCTATCCAATTTAATCATTGTGTAATACCGGTATTTGTATCCAGTGAATTTATTTGTTCCTTCATAGTAAGTATCTTTATCCAGGTAATAACCTTTCCTGTCTTTTACCTCACGCCACTGTACAAAGCGTTCTTCTTTTGGCTCCTTTAGAGGCATATTGCGGGACGCATGATAGCTTGTCTCTCTTAAGTGCTCTCCATAGCGTTCGCATGTTTCTGGTGTTTTCGTGATGTATCCGGCCAGATCTCTGAAATCTCCCGCTTCATACAGGTGCTTGAAGGTTACTGCTCCATGCTCCCAGGCATCCTTAATGATGATGTCTGCATCCGGTATCCGATTTATAACTATGTGTACATGCCAGGCTCCTTTTGTACCTACTTCGATATTTGCCATCCACCTCATTTTCTTCCCGGCTTTTTTATATTTTTCTCTCACCTTCCTCATGGCTTGCGCCAGATGCTTTTTTGCAGTCTCCATATCAGGTGGACGCTTATCCTTTTTGTATGTGAACAATACCAGGTAATCATTCTCATGGAACCACGTCTTCAGCTTATGCCTTGCTTTTCTTTCTCTATTCCACTGATTCCGGAATCGGATCTCTTCCAATGTGGCTTTTCTCTTCTTCCCTCTTTTCGTTCCCGGTGCTCCATACTTCCCATCCAGGTATTCATATACCTCTACCGAATGTTCAAACGTATATATCAGTCTTTTATATCTCTTTTTCATCCACCTGTATGTCCTATCTTTAATATTCTTAACAAGTGATGAAAACGGACGAAAATGCCCGTATTTCTTGACTTTTCCGCCCGCCGATGGTATTATAATTTTGACTTTAATATTCGACAGGCGAAGAAGTCTTAAGGCACATCATCCGCATAATGATGTGCCTTATTTTTTATTCACTTGTATCACTATCCCCATCTCCATTCCGGGCATCCACAGGATCTGTAGTCTTCTGATTCCTGGTATTCTTCCATGACCGTTATGGATGGATCTTTCCCACATATGCATTCACCGTCACCCAGATCTCTCATGTAGGCACAGTTCCTGCACTCCTGCTTAGCAGATGGTGTCTGCCACATTCTCTGTCCCATCGGTATCACCTCCTATGTAAACTAGATCAAACAATCTCTTAAGCTGTGCCGGTGTATATACCGGTTGGCCATCAGCACTTACCCATCCGGACATTACGATCAAGCCTTTTTCGATGTCATTTTTACAGTTATATTCGTTCAGAGTTTCTTTGGCCAGCTGCAGTCGCTTGGCGAATTCTTTCTCTGTCAGTATCTTGGGTATCTCATGCATTTTTCTTACCTCCACACAACTAATAGCGGTCCTGCCATCCGGCAATAAATCATCAGTACTGCCAGAAGTATTGCAGTGAACAATAGTGCAAGACCTATTTCAAACAGCAGCACTCTGATAATTTTCTTCCTTCTGTTTCTTGGCCCTCTTCTTTTCATGCTTGTCCTCCTCCCTCTACCGCCTAAGCGGTTTTCTCTTTCTGGTATCCCAGATATCCAACAGCTACACAATTCAGCTCATTCACGATTTTTTCTCGTTCCTCTGCAGATAATGTAGCCATGTCTCTCTCTACTCCATCGATGATTACGATGTTTATATGTTTCAAACTGCATCACCTCTTTATAGGTTATGTATCACTGTTTGTACTTGTTGCGGTTCTCTGGTATAATTTTCCTATTAAATGATGAAAGGAAATAAATATGGATTATTCAAAAATCACTCTTATTTTTCGAGAACGTGCCAAACTCTTTACAATGCGTTTTATTCACCCTGTTTCTGCTAAATTCATTGGACAAGATTGTTATAATCTAAGTCATGTATACAAGTTCATCTATTCCCCTTACAAATTTACAGACACATTAAAGAACGAGCACCCGCAACCTTGTGTCTATTACCTTACTGACAATTACCGGCGTTACCGTACATGGAAACGGAAACAATTTTACGATACTAAGGTCTGGCAATTATTTATTTCTATTGTCGCTGCTGTTATCGCTTCTTTAATTACGAACTCTTTACTTAAGTAGTAGTATCGCTATGATTCCAAGTAACACCGCAATAATTATCCGATAGCACAAGACCGTTCTATCAAAATAACGATACAGCTCTGCCAGTTCCGGTTGGATTCCATGAAAATCAAACCACTTGCGTTCATCCTCATTCTGCATCCTACTCCCCCTCTTCTGAACCCGAATCATCTGTTGCAAATAAGTAATCTAATGTTTTGTCTGGGAATGCTTTTCGCTTGATTTCTACCATTTCACACAACTTAAATTCTGTTACCCCTCTGAACTTCAATTTCAAAGTTTCATAATTTATTCCTGTCAGTTCAGATAAGCTTTTAATAGACAATTTCGCTCTTCCCATTTCTGCATTTAAATTTGAAAACATTTTCACTCTCCTCTCATTATTACCCTATGGGGTAGTTTGTGATTATAATATAAACGTTGTAGGGTAATTTGTCAACCTCTAAATTGTATTTTTTTACTTTGCGGGGTAATTTTTTACTTTACAAAGTCTATTTTATATGTATAATTAGAAGTAACAGGAGGTACGCGATATGTCATTTACTGATAAATTAGATGCCTTAATGGCTGAAAAGGGAATAAATAAATCCGTCTTATCCAAAGAATCGGGAATTCCATATACGACCATAGCGGGGTTTTACACAAAAGGAACTGATAATGTAAAACTTTCCACGTTAAAAAAGCTTTCCTCTTATCTTGGATGCACTATTGATTATTTGGCAGACGATGAACACGATGAGCCAACTACCTTTGCAGCTCATTTCGATGGTGATGAATACACAGAATCTGAATTAGATGAAATCCGTCAGTTTGCTGAATTCGTAAAGAACAAACGAGCTAAGTGATTTATAGGACAGCTTATCTGATATACTCGAGCGGGAGGTGTTTTATATGAATACATATGAGGAGCTACAGGAAGAAGCCTGCAAAGACGGTATAGATGTTATTGATTATCCTTTTGAGAACAAAAGAATAAAAGGATTGTATTGTGATGGCACTGTTGCTATCAGAGATAATATAGATACAACTACAGAAAAAGCCTGTGTTCTGGCAGAAGAACTCGGTCACCACTACACTTCTATCGGTAATATTATTGACATGGAATATACCGGTAATCGAAAACAAGAGCGACAGGCAAGGCTCTGGGGATACAATCGCAGCATTGGATTATTTGGTCTGATCAGAGCTTACGAACACGGTTGTAAAGATAAATATGAAATTGCAGAGTATCTGGATGTTACAGAAGAATATCTGGAAAACTGCATTAACTGTTACCAGGATAAATACGGGGAATACAAAACTGTAGATAACTACACAATTTATTTTATCCCCAACTTGATGATATTTAAGAAAATATAATATATAACTTGATTCATCCAGTATCTCTAACCATAAATACACTGCCCTCTTGATACGAAAGTATTTATATGGCGGAGATATCTGATTGAATAAATATCTTACTTAAGAAAAGAGGTACCCACATGGGATTAGGCGATATTTTCAAAATCGGCCAATTCAAAGCTGAAATAGAACAGTTAAAAGAAAGTAATCAACAATTACAAAACAAAAACACTGAGCTGCAGAATCAGTTGCAAGAATTAGGAGCTTTCGATTACTACAAAGTAAAAGAAATGACTGAACAGCTTGAAAAAGAGCATTCTCAAAGAATCGAGCAGTTAAAAAACGATTATGAAAACCAAGAAGAACTGCTTACCAGTGATTTGAATTCAAAAATAAAAACTTTAGAGGAAACTATTTCTGAAAAAGAGGAAAAATGTGAAGAAACATCAAATAAATTAAATGAATTAACTCTTGAAGAAACGAAACTTTCAAAAAATATAAGAACACAGACTAATAAACTTAATAGGTCAAAAGAACTTGTAAAAGCAATCAATTATACATTTGACAAATACTTAAATTACGAACCCGATCAAAGTGCTTTTAGTTTTTCTGAATATCAATTATCACAATTAGAAGAAATCAGTCCATCTGTTATCCTTAAGCTTCACTGCATGGACGTGAAGGACTTAAGAAAAGCGTATCGCCAGAATGATAAGCAGATTGATTCTGTACTTCAAAAATATTCTGCACGATATACGACAAAAGCCAATCAAGCCATTTATAAATTGATGGTCATCGCATTAAGATCTGAACTGCAGAATATTTTATATAATTTAAAATATGAACAACTGGATACTTCTATTGAGGACGTGAAGAAAGTCACCCAGAAATTCTTAAAAGTAGCCGGCGAAGGAAATCAGAGTATTGCTGGAACCTTGACGAAATTTATCGGTGAAATAGAATACCTTTTTATCAATGCCGTAAAGATTGAATACAACTACTATGTAAAGAAAGAACAGGCTCGTCAGGAACAATTAGCTATTCGAGAACAAATGCGTCAAGAAGCACAAGAGCGAAAAGCTCTGGAAGCCGAACGTAAGAAAGTTGAAAAAGAAGAGTCAAAATATAATACAGAAATCCAAAAATTAAAAGATCAGTTAGAGTCCGCTAAAGAAGAAGAGTTGGAAAAACTCAACGCACGTATTCTTGAATTACAATCACAACTTGCAGATGTTGTTGTTAAAAAAGAAGAAATATCAAATCTTGCCAACGGAAAAGCTGGAAACGTTTATGTTATCAGTAATCTCGGTTCATTCGGTGAAAACGTATTTAAGATTGGTATGACACGAAGACTTAACCCACAGGATCGTGTAAATGAATTAGGTGATGCTTCTGTTCCGTTTAAATTCGATGTTCACAGTTTCATCTTCTCCGATGATGCAGTCGGCTTAGAAAAGAAATTACATACTATTCTTAATGATAAGCGTGTAAACAAAGTTAATATGCGAAAAGAATTTTTCTACACAAACATAGATGAATTAGAAGATCTCGTTACAGAAATAGAGCCTACCGCTGAGTTTAATAAAACTATGTTAGCAGAAGAATTTAGACAATCATTATCTTCTGACGAAAACTATTCTAATGATTATATTGCTGATGACGATGAGGATGATGAATAAATGTAATTAATAAAAAATCCCCGGTGCCTATCAAACACCGGGGAAATCCCGAGTAATATATACGGCGAAGGATCCGCTCGATACAGTACTCCCTCAACAAGAATATTGTATCACAAAAATCCGGCACCGTATAGGTGTTATTTTTGTACCCATTTTTGTGCGACGTCGCACATATAATTACAGGAAGGTGATACAATGAGCGTAAAATATGCATACGGCTACATCCGGGTATCCACTCATGATCAGGAAGAGATCTCCCCGGACTCCCAGGAGCACCTCCTCCGGGACTATGCAGCCAAGAACAATATCGTAATCCTGAAGATCTTCACGGACCTAGGTATCTCCGGAAGGAAAGCCAACAAGCGTCCCGGCTTTCAGGAGATGATCGGACTGGCCAAGGGTGATGATCATCCAGCTGATCTGATTCTTGTCTGGAAATTTTCCAGGTTTGCCCGGAATCAGGAAGAATCTATCGTATACAAATCTCTACTGAAGAAACAGCACGATGTAGATGTTGTGAGCATATCGGAACCATTATCTGATAATCCCTTTGGCAGCCTTATCGAGCGTATCATCGAGTGGATGGATGAATACTACTCTATCCGGTTATCTGGCGAAGTTCTCCGAGGCATGAAAGAAAATGCAGCTCGTGGAGCTTTTCAGGGAGCTGCACCATTTGGTTATAAGACGATTGATAAGACACTTGTTATTGATCCAGAAAAAGCAGATATCGTCCGGCACGTATTTAACATGTATGTAAATGAAAAATTAAGTGTATTTGACATTGCCCGGTATCTGAACAACTTGGGATTCCGGACAATTCGTGGAAATCTCTTCGAACGACGCACGGTCGAATACATGCTGAAGAATCCCACCTATTGTGGAATGATCCACTGGAATAAGACGGAAAACGCAACACACAGTGTTAAAAATAAGGATGAATGGATTGTAAGCCAGGGGCAGCACCCCGCTATCATTTCACAGGAATTATTTGATGCCACACAGGAACGGCTGAAAGCAACCCGCCGACCATCCCGCCGACGTGAACGCCCATCCTCTACATATAAGCACTGGCTTTCCGGACTTATGAAATGCCCTGCTTGCGGAAAGACATTATCTGCCTGCACTCAAAAAAGAGTCAATGGCGAAAAGTACGCCTACTTCTCTTGCTACGGATATGCTCACGGACAATGTGATAAAGCTCACGGTGTGAGTTCATTGGTGCTGGAACCGGAAGTTTTAGCCAGTATCAAAGAGATCCTTGATACCGGAAATATTTCCTATGAATTACACGATTATCAGCCCACAGAAGCCGTTGACGAACGAAGTATTATAAGAGATCGCTTAAACAGTTTAACAAGCAAAGAGGAACGAATAAAGGCTTCCTACAGGGAAGGAATCGACACTCTGGAGGAATATAAAAGCAATAAAGCAATTCTTCAAAAAGAACGGGATAATTTGGAAGAACAATTAAAAGAACTGGAAGGACAAAATCCGGAACCGGATCAGGATCCGACCGGCGATATGCTATTGAAAGTCAGAAGCGTCTATGATATTCTTATTTCAGATAGTTATACATACGTTCAGAAGAACGAAGCTCTGAAACAGATCGTTGATAAGATCATTTATGATAAAGAGTCAGATTCTTTGAAAATTTATTTTTTTCTATGTCGTTAAGAATGCCCGCAAACCCAGTAAAATCAAGGGTTTGCGGGCACTTTATACGTTATTGAAGTTTGGTGGACCGGATGGAGAATTAGGAGCTTCTTTGAGATATTTTTCTCAGAGATATACCATGCCTTATAATGAAGTAATTGGCACACTAACAGACATTGCTACCGAAGAATTTGCCCATATGGAAATCGTATGCGCCATTGTACACCAGCTCACACGCAATCTGACTCCGGAACAGCTTGAAAAATCCGGTTTTGATAAATATTATGTTGACCATACACTTGCTCTTTGGCCACAGGCTGCCAGTGGAACTCCTTGGAGTGCTACAACTTTCCAGTCTAAAGGTGACCCTATCACAGATCTTCATGAAGATATGGCTGCCGAACAAAAAGCCCGTACTACCTATGATAATATTTTGCGTCTTATCAAAGATCCTGAAGTCTGTGATCCGATCCGATTCCTTCGCGAACGTGAAATTGTTCATTATCAACGTTTTGGAGAAAGCCTCAGAATTGTCCAGGATAAATTAGATAGTAAAAACTTCTACGCATTTAATCCTGAATTTGATCATAAATCTTGTTGTAAATAAATATAAAAATTCTCTCACTGATATTTTTTCTGTAAAAAAAGCAACCAACATATGTTGATTGCTTTTTACCTTTTATATATACCTTCAAAACTGCATACAAGAAATATTTCTTTCATCCTACCTATCACCTTGCTTGGTCATGCCCTCGACCGATTAGTATCAGTCAGCTCCATACATTACTGT